>ENA-UOUE01001179-UOUE01001179.1-compost-metagenome-genome-assembly--contig:-NODE-1179-length-17676-cov-10.535485_pt1 | contig 17676 bp, 9 predicted proteins | sample MGYA00238146_ERZ747223 | MGnify/ENA primary metagenome ERZ747223 (study PRJEB28781, sample SAMN06268865) | compost metagenome | isolation source: single cell | place: USA: California, Emeryville, Joint...
CAGAGCATTGAATGTAATGAAACTATTTTTCAAATCTTCATATCATCTACGAGTTGACAAACACAATTTTAAAGGTAAGCATCCGCTTTGTGAAATGAAATTAAATAAAAATTGTGACTCTACACACTGAAGTTTTACAACAAATAGCAATAGCCATTGCTAAAACGAACTGAATGATAAATACAGTAGTCATGAGATGAAAAACAAATTGTAATAGTGTGTAGAGACTTTACATTATTTACTCATACATTAGAGGGACAGAACAAAAACTCTTTCTTCGAGAGGAGCAAGGGACACCTTTTCCAAGCTCTCTTCCTTCGGTTCGCATTTGTATTTCCTATCCCAATTAATTTTAGTCTTCAACATTTCTTGTTTCTCAAGAGTTGTTGTCAAAGTAACTTCCTTTATCTCCTTGACTTTAATTTGCTCATAGGAGTCTCCTAAAAGCTCTTTTAAAGCAAAACACTTACCGGAATCTTGATCCCAGAGATCGACTGAAACACTTGCGTCTTCTTGAAGATTGTGGAGTCTCACCAAAATTTCATTCTCACTGTAAATTCTAATGTAGAACTTGACCAAGTTTTCATCAATCTCTTTATTTTCGGCTTCTGTAGATGAAGATTCCAAAGAATCAACTTTCGCTGTTGTCTTGGAGAGATAAACAATTGGTTGAGTATCCAGATTGTATTGTAGAGACCTCTGGCTTTGTGAACCTTGAGAAAAAATAAGCCAGTGTTTCGTTTGCACTGCAGCATCCGAATTTAACGGTTCTTCTACACCACGATCATCGTCGGCCAAAATTCTTCTATTGATCATGAGTTCCAGTGACCCGTCTTCTAAGCTGCTTCCACCTTGAGAACGATCATTCATTAATGTCACTCGATCACCTGCTTTGCTATCTTCGATGTAAATTGCAGAGGTGACAGGGTAGTAGTTGCCACCCAAATGGTCTACGTTTTGGTTGAAGGTTCTCTTCTGCATTTCTAGACCATTAGCATCTGTGTAGAATACGCCTTGATTATTAATTCTCGTGTTAGAGACTTTAATAACGACCTCTTTCCCATCAGAGTCAACTGGAATCGGACCTAGTCTCGTGTCGATCTCTATCGTCTCATGTATCTCCTTATCGTTATAGAATCGAAGTCGAGTGACCAATGATCCTCTTACAATTGTCACTTCGATAACCTGACTTCCCTTTTTGATACTCATTTCTTCAATTTGAGAATAGTCTGTCAGATTACCGTCAGGCCGGAAGATGTAAGCTCCACTATGCTGGCCATTGTCCCGGTAGCTCTTGTAGTAACCATAGTCAAGAGTAAAAGAATGTGATTCTCCGTCGGCAGTGATGTATTCAAATACTTTAGCTCCACTCTTAATTATCAGTTTCTCGTCGTTGAACAAATCGATTGGATTATCCTGCTCAATCGACAGACTCTCTGCTTCTAGCTTATTTTTCTGGTCTTCAGTCTCAACAAAGAGAAATGGTTTCAAATTATTTGTTCCTACCTGAGCAGCAAAATAGATTTTACAAACAGTACTTTGGTGGGAACTATCTTCATCACAGATCAAGTCGTAGGAAATTGCTTGATTGTGCTCGTCTTTTAGAGTAAAAGACCCATCAGGAACGGTGAACTTAAGAACTTGGTCTTGTACTCGTGAAGGGTTATACACGTAAGCAACAAGTGAACCATCTCCAGTTAAATCATACTGTGAATGGTTCCCAACTGCAGCTACGAAAGAGTCCAAAGACACAAACGGTTGGACTTGATGATTGTATCTCTCTTCAAATAGCTCAGTCAGTCTTGATTCAAGCAATTGATGTATTGAATTATAACCTTCAGCAATAGTATTCTCGTAATCGAGATCAACAGCCCTTTTCGCGGTCCCTGTGATAGCATCATGATGCTGGAGCATTGAAATACCCTTTTCCAATGATAAAGTCGCCTCATTCAAATCACTGAATGAGACTTTATCTTTGAAGTAGAGCTTGGAGAGAAGCTTTTTCACGGTTTGGAGATACCTTGAAGCTTGTCTGATCATTCCCTTGAGCCAAGGCTTGCTTGTGAAATATCCTGTCCAATATGCGTGGGGTTCGTCACGGTATGGGAAGAAATCGTCAGTTTTCTCTGCTAAGTGAATGCGATTATTTTTGACTTCTTCAAAAACAGCTTTTGTATACTCAGTTGGAGTGGAGAACTGAGCTGTGACACCCAACTCTGGATGCTGGTTTAGATAGTCGATAATAATCTCCAATGATTGATATTTGCTATCCGGGTAACTCCATTCAAAATCGCCACCAATTTGATGAAGAATATGCTTAGTTGGGTAAGCGGAGCTTTGATTTTTGATCCAGTTCGCATATTTTTCAGCTGCTGCTGGTGCTTGGCTTTCGCTCGCAGAGCAGAGCATAGTAATGCAATAACCAAAAGGAGCTGGAGCCAAATAGTATTTCATGTAGTTCACATGAGCTAGAAGGAAGTCTTGGCTTTTTTGAGAACCTTCAGGTCTCCAGATCATCTCCAGCCCTCCGGTTTTTACTCGGTTGTTGAAGTCTTCATAGTCGATTCTCTCCATGAACATAGCGTCGAAACCCATCTCACTAGCCAACTTCGCCTGACCTGCAGAGTGACCAAACGTGTCGATTTGCCATCCTGCACGAGGCACTTGATCGAACTCGGATTTGATGAAACGATGTCCGAGAGTCATTTGCTCAATAATATCATCATAGTATGTGCATGCTTCATCATTCATGACCCATCCTCCATTAAGTAATTCAAGTCGTCCTTCTTTCACAAGTTGCTTTACTTCTTGTTTCTTCTCTTCTGATTGTTTTTCCCACCATTTTGTGAAGAATATTTGCTCAACGTAAACAAAACGCCGGTCAGGGTTCTTTTGTAGTGCATCGACCACATTGTCCAAGATACGGTTCACACAGCCTCTTTGATTCCCTTGAAAGTAAGAATCGGCTGTAAAGAGCCATCCTGCGTCGTTATGTGTGTGAGGGACTATATGGACATGAAGAGAACCAATTCTTCTAGAATTAGCTTCGACATCAGGCGCCAAGAAGTTTGTGCCTTGGTTTGTGAAAACGGCATTGCTTAAAACAAGCAAAGTGGAGGAGAGAAGGAAGATTTGAAAATTTGTCATTGTTATTTTGTGATAGTTAATTTCAACTTTGTCTTAAAAAAGGCAATCATGCGAGCCGTTAAATATTAAACGGTGAGCTAATAGAGCTATTCGTTGGAAGACAGATTCATTCTGTTTTTTGCTTTTGAAAGTGGCGACAGGTGATCAGCCATTGACTCCGCAATCAATAAACAGAACGATGGAACTCAACTAAATATAATACACAGAGAGCCTTTTTGTTTATTTTGTCAATCTTTCGTTACTATCTCCGAATGAAGTGAATTTTTGAAGATAAACGAGATTATCGCGAGTATTATTCTCTTCAGCGGAGGCTATATTGAAAGATAGCCCATCTAGCAGTCGTTGGAGCTTTATCATTTGGATTGAAAACTAAAATGTTTCTCTAAGAGCTAATTAATCACTTAAGAAAGATTGGAGAAAGCAAAACGCAGAAATAAATGTTTCAATTGAGCTATTTGCAGGTCTTTCTACGAAAGCAGACAGGTTGGAAGGCTCCTCAATCAGGAACTTGACTATTCACTTTGTTATCGGTTTCTGCTACTCGATGCAAATAAATTTTATATCTTGTGAGCTCTTTGCTATATCTAATTTCAAAAAACAGACAGCTTTTGAGATAAGAAAAAATTTCTTTCATTTAACATGAGATACTTGGGAATGAAAAGCCTTTCGCAGTGAGTACTAATAGAGAATAATGAGGGATTTGGAAGTTGCATTTCAAATCTGCGAAAATAAAACCTATCCACATCTCCAAAAGCCCTCATCGATTATATATCTGACTTCCGAGATTTCTCTTCAGAGCGATTGATTTGGAGTTTAAATGAAGTAACGTGGTGTCTTTCACTAACATTTTGTAACTCAAATGCGTCATTCAGATGCTCTTTGTTGTAAGTTAATATCAACCATTTCCCGAGCGTGTTGGAAAGATGGTTGGATTTGCGGATGAAAAATAATAAACTTCTTGCTTAATCATCTATATACTGCATCCAAATTGATTGGGCTACTTCGAGGCAGAATTAATCGCTCGATTCCTCAGTAAGCACGGACGAAACTACACCTCAAGTGACTATTTTTTCAGAAAATATCATATGCTTGATGCACTCCAAATGTTTTGATATAGATTGTCAATGTTATAAGATTGAAACTGTTTTGGAGACAGTAGGTGAATTTCTCTCCACAAGCGACGAATGCATTTTTACGTGTTGTGGTTCTACACACAGAATTGCCATAAGAAAAAATTACCATAATTAAAAATCAATTGAAAAAAAATTAAAAATAAACAGTCATGAGATCAACCACTTCATGTAGAGGTGTGTAGAAAATTTATTGAATTTATTTATTCATTAGAGAGAGAGATAGAAGAAAGACCCTTTCTTCGAGCGAACCAAGGGACACTTTTCCAGATTATCCTCCTTCTGTTCGTATTTGTAATTTCCGTCCCAGTTAATTTTAGTCTCCAGCATTTCTTTGTTTTCTCTTGGACTGTGGTCAAAGTGACTTCTTTAATATTATTGACTTTAATTTTATCATAGGAGTCTCCCAAAAGGTCTTTCAGAGCAACACAGCGACCCGAAGCTTGATCCCAAAGATCGATAGAAACATTTGTGTCTTCTTGAAAGTTGTGAAGTCTCACCATAATCTCATTCTCAGTGTAAATTCTAAGGTCGGACTTGACTAGGTTCGAAGTGGTATTTGTATTTTCAGCCTCCGAAGAAGAAGCATCTTCAGTTTTTAAAGAATCAACTTTAGTGTCTGTCTTGGAGAGATAAGCAATTAGTTGATTGTCTAGGTTGTATTCTAGAGTTCTTTGCTTTTGCGATCCTTTTGAAAAGATGAGCCAATGTTTCGCACTGCGGCATCCGAATTTAGTGCGTCTTTGAGCCCTCGCTCATCGTCTACCAAAATTCTTCGATTCACCATGAGTTCCAGCCAAACTCCTCGTAATCCTTAATCATTCTTGTGAGAATCATTCTTCCGCAATTATCTATGAATGATTATGTGAGACATTCTGAATCTTTATTCTTCATCTTCCGTAAAGATTAAAAATAGAAGATGATTCTTCTATCCTTTTGACTAATAATGGATTTAACAGTTATGAAATACCTTGGGTATAGAATTTGATTACTTGTTTCATTTCATTATATGGCTCATCATATTGGAATTGTTATGGAATTTGAAGAATTGGGGTGATTAGCTAAGTAATCTGTAAGCTCATCTGACTACATCTGAAATTGCTTATGAATAAACTGCATCACTCCGAATCTGGTCAATGTAAGCACGGAAATGAATGTTTTGAGTCCTGGTCCAGAACGGAGAGAGTGATCATAAAATTCTTTGATAGTATTGCTTCAGAGACGATTTCAATTTTTGACTGCTGTCCACTCATGAATTTCGGTTGTTGTCCATTCTAAATTGGACGTCTTTATGTTTATTTTTCGCTAAATTGACATTATCCAAATTTGGTCAATCCGTTTCTTTTGATAAGTAAAGCGCTCTTTATCGAGTTGTCAGCTAGATTGATAGATTGAGAGTATGAAGATTTGTCTGAGCCGTGCTCTTGGCGAACCCTTTGTTTGACTTGAAGGTGATTTTGCTATCATGCAAGTCAAGCACTCTGAGAGTTTTCCATTATTCATTAGTAAACATATTGCTTCTTTCTTCTTGAATTTAGCAAAGTCCAAGTGTTATTGTTAGAAAATTTCATTACACCTTTGCCGCTTAAATTGTTGCCTGAAAGATCAAGCTTTTTGAGATTCTACCAGGCGCTGTTGGCACCGATATGCGCGTTTCTTCGTCTATAATAGAATTGTTTTGCAGCTGAAGAATCCTAAGTTTACTCAATTCGTGTTTCTCCCAATCGCTATAACTGTTTCTTGACTGAGGGATCTGGAGTTTAACGAAATTTTGATGACCTCTTTCGGAGTGAGTTCGCTGTGATTTTTTTTCATAAAAAGCTCATCAACTTCGTCAGAAGCTCCATCGATCAATCCATGATATTATTAACCAATTATTCTGCTCTCAGCTCTGTTTCAGAAGAACATATTAAGGGAAGCATTCTGAAGTTTCTCATTCGCATTTTAGCTCATTCAAATCAAAACTATGCTTTTAGTGTGAAATAAAATGTAACAGCCATGCATTTTTCCAAACTTTCCTTTCGAGATTGCAACTTTCTGTATGTACACAAAAAAATGATAGGGTCATTTGGCGGGGAGAATTGATATAGGACAGAAGGCATTCTCTTTAATTTTCTGCACAGATCTTATTATTAGCTTCACATTCAGTAATAAATCTCAGTGAAGATTGCAGGTACGATTATTTTCAGTTCAATCGGATTGTTATCTCACATAGTAGTAGGGCAGAGACAACAATTGCAAAGAAAATTTCATAATGAAACCGTTCATCTCTGTTTATAATAAAAATGCGAGAAAAGTGAATTCTTGCTTCTGAATTCAGAATCTCAATTAATATTTTTTAAATATGTCCAGAATTAACTAGTATCGTTATCATATGATGCTATTGTAAGAGTATATAGTCCTTGCACTTCATCAGTCAAATTCTCGTCATAGCATTTTCAATCCATGACCTTAAGAAATATAATTCGGTCACGTTGCCTGAATCCCACCAGTACATAATATATGAAGTTGATTACCATCAAGAGAAATAAAGGCCTTAGAAATTTAATTGCAGCGAATAGAGGGAAACCCTTGCCAGTCCATCCACAACTTAGTCAGGTAGTGCTTTCAAATTTTGTTGATTTCCTCTGTGTATGCTAAATTTTCGAATGATAGAGGCTTGGATCAACTTAATTTAATTGAACCAGCGCAAGAACTAATATAAATCCTTGACGGCAAGTCAGAAAAGTTTTTTTTTTCTCCCTCTCTCTCTGTATCTCTGTGTGTCTCTCTCTTAATACTTCATTGTTGTGATCGACGGCGATAAAAACTTGGGAATTTGCCTTTATTTTCTCCATTATCAACATGGCTGGCGCGGTCCTTTGAAAACGCTTTTACGAAAAACTTTTCTTTTTATCTCTGGCTATATCTTTTGATTGGGTTTTGGAATGAATTTCATAAAAGGAAGCAACTCCAGGTGGAAGAAGAGGATAAGTTGCTTCCGATCTAAGTGAAAGCCAACGGGAAATTAGTTTAACAGGTTAATTAAATTGATATCCACTCATTCAACTCCATAATAGCAGTCATTATCATAAACGGAAAGTAATAACAGTATCACTCAATTTTTCATCAGCACAACGTTCAATACCTGAATCTGAACTGTTCCTCGAAAGTTCCAAAACTTTTTGATTATTTTTGAAAAATAACGAATTTTATATACTTCTCATTCAAAAAACAATTGCAATACTAACACAGCACTTTCTATGACATCATACCGAATTTCAGTCACAGACTGTCCGTTTTCCAGTATATGTTTACTTGGAGTGCTATTTTAATGATTCTATATTTGCAACTTAATCAAAAGCTCTGATCTGTTAATAAATGAGATGCTATTTAAAAAGCTTCGGGAGCTATAAAAGAATCAGGCTTTGATATAAAAAGCAAACAACGTTTCAGAATCTATAATAAAATAAGACTCAAAAAAGTAGAAATCAAACCATGATCCCTCAAACACAACCAACATCCCAAGGATTCGCAGTTGCGATGCAGCCAAATGGCGGTATCGGAATTATGCCTGTTCAAATGCAGGTATCTCAGAAGATTACATTAGGACCCATCATCGGTAAAGTCACTTATGACTCTGCAAGAGTCCTCGTCGAATACGCCTACAACGCCACCGAAACTCTCTCTCTGATCGCTCCAAACGGCAGCAAAGTGGATTGCCAACGACAAGTTATTGCTAATCGCCCGGTTGTTTTCGAATTCCGTGGGTTGTCACCAAAGACGATCTATAAAGTCGTTTCGGCCTCTCCTTTTCCTGCAGGAGACAGCTCCTTCCGAACTTTGGACACAAAAGCCGCTCCTACTAACTTCGCTTTCGTCAGCTGTAACTCTCGTAAAACCTACGAAAAATACACCGACGAAAGAAACCTTTGGTCGGATGTTTCCCGAAGAGCCGTTAACAAAGAGCTCGATTACATCATTCACACCGGAGATCAAGTTTACATGGACTACTATAACAATATCTATGATCGTTGCATGGAATTAATAAAAAAGACCCCTCAAAATGCCTGGTCCCAAATCGTGGAGGAGGTCCGAGAGATACTGAGAGCTGAATGCCGACTTACTTTTGGAGGCAAGCTACAGGCTATCGCCATGGCTAACAGCCCAAATATCATGCAATACGACGATCATGACGCCAGAGATGACTTGGGATTCAGGAAAGAAGACAAGGATCCCTCAACTCCAGACGGATTTTACGTCCAACAAGCTAGATGGGTCTATTATGAGTACCAGAGACAGCTCAGAGAGGACATCGACTTCTCGAAGCTTGATAATATCAAGTATGAGTTCCACGCTCATATTCTGAACAACATCGGAATATTCATCCTCGATTACAGAGGAAAAAATTCCTGGTTAAGAGCCCCTGAGACAGGTCAGCTTGGAACACTCCAATGGGAAGCCTTGAAAAGGGTATTCAAGCCTCATGGTGGAGACTTTGACAAATGTGAGTTGGCGATACTTGTCAGTCCTCTTGCCTTTGTGTTGTTTTCCCAAGGATGGACTGGAATCATTGGAAAGTTCATTGATGATGCCAGGGAAAACTGGGCATACAATAATCAAAAGGAACAAATTGAACTGATGAATCTTCTGGACGATTGGAAGATCGCAAAGAAAGGCAAGAGAGACCTTTTCATCGTTGCTGGTGATGTCCATATGAGTGGTCACACCGACATCTTCCGAGATGGTCGTCGAGCTTTCGGCCAGGTAGTTACGTCAGGAATCTGCCAAGAACCGCCTGCAGATTACACAATGATTTTCAGCAAGATTGCCGAAGGAACTTCACAAAAATTACAAGATGGTTGGACATTCGATCACCATGGCTGGAGTCTGCGAAACAACTATGCCATCGTCTCGGTGAAGAGTCTTGCTATGACTCCCGTATATACTGTGCGAACGATAACAACAGAACTGAAAGGAGCTATCAAAGAAGAGCCAATTGTCGAGTATTCAGGAAAAATCGTAAAACAGGCGAAAAGTAACGGTTGCTGTACCATTTTCTAAATAATGATAGCGAATTGAGTATTTGCGCATAGTTGCCAGGAAAACCCATATAGTAGGAGGGCGACTTTTTTTAATAGTCCAGAAATATATATGATTTCTCTTCATTTAATTGTAAGTGCCATATGAAAAGCGTGAATATCTAAATTATTATCAATTGTTCAATCAGAAAAGATAGTGGTCTATCCGGGAATATATTTTCATCTCAACTAAGAAAAGTAATTAATTCATAAGATGAATGTAAGTATCAAGCTTAGGAAGTAACTTCTTATGGTTCCTGCTTGAGTCACGTGGATAGTAATGTACTTTGTCTCTATTGGAAGAAGCCCTCTTGAATCATGAATAAGGTTAAAACCCCCATGGATAGATAGTATCATAAGAGTTAATGCAATCTGAAATTTAGTCATCAACTTTACTAAGTTAGATTCAATGTATTATATTGGAGCTATAGATAAAATCAAAAATTTTACAAGCTGCAGTCTAATTGCAGCTGCTAATGAGAAAAAATGTTAAAATATTTCGAGCTCAATTCAGGGGTGGCTTGAAAAGCTCAATCTTTCTCAGTCTCCTTGAGCTTTTGCTCAAAATCCCTCATTCTTCTCTCGAGCTTGGTTTTACTTTCTTGAAGGCTTTGTAACTTTGTTTGAAGCTCTGTGAGGTTATTGCTATTGGGACCCTTCATAAAATTAACATATTCATTATTACATAGCAAAAGACATTTGAAGCTTACCAATTTGTATGCTGTATGGTAGCTCAAATCACGATCAATGTTCTCTTTCATCATAGGACTAGCTGTTTTATGCTGGACATTTGAGACGATCTTGTTTTTCGCAGGAGTATTGAGCCGCTTGCTGTCAAGTGACATTTCGACGACTTCCAAACGAGATTGAACACCAAATGGCTCTCTGCTGCTCTGACTGTTGTCGTTTTGGGTTTTCTCTGAAAGCGGAGCTCTAGAATCAGTATCTGAGTGAGTATAGAGAGACTTTGAGCGATTTTCGCTTGTCTCGAATCGAGGAGACTTCTTCTCCTTGCTTACTGAATTTTCTCGACTGGAAGACCTTGGTGGGAATGCTGCCAGCAACCTCGACTGCAAAGTTTGCTCTCGATTCATCGATCGAGCTCCCTCGCTGATTTTGCCTGATTGCATCGAATCTGGAGCTGAATTCTCGTCTTTCTTCGGGGTTAATATTTTTCTCACTTGGAGCTTCTGTTGATGCAGAATTTGCGGGGGCTCCTCTCTATTTCTTCTTTCCGCCGAGTTTTCAGTTCTTTGATTTGTAGAGACTAGTGGCGAGCTTCTTTCTGAAGGGTGCGTATGGACCATTTGTCTTCTGTCATTCGGAGAAAAGGCCAGTGCCTCATCAACGGTTCTCGATTCGAAATTAACAGTCTTATTCTTTCTGAATTGATTTCCCTTTCGATCAGAATCCTTTTTCAAAATTGAGAATCTCCTTTCTTCAGAAATCATACCCGCGTCCTCACGTTCTTTAGTTTCAGTAGTGAATAAGTGCTCTTGGTAGGAGATAAAAATAATATACTATCACATGGAGGCGATGAGAGAGTGATTGTTGGTAGATTGCCTTCTCCAGCGAAATCAGGGTAGCTTCCTTCTAGATCACCTGCGGAATGTCTATTGTTACTCCTGATGCTTCCTTGCAGGCTCCGTTGTTCTTGAGCTCGGAAGACCAGCGAGTCTTCGAGGGACGTTATGAGTTTTTTCAAATCATGAATAATTTCGAGCTTTTCCTCGAGCTGCTCCTGCAAGTTCTGGTTCTCGTCTATAAGCTCGTCATTCAAACGCTTGAGCTTCATAAATTCTTCTTCGATCTTAAAAGCCCCTTCATCTCTGTGATTCATCCTATGCATTTCATATGTTAGAAACAGTGTTGACTATTTTCAAGCATACGATCTATTCAGATTCTGCAGTTGGTCCTCGTAAGCCTTTTTATTTTGATGAAGCGATGCTTCTAACCTCTGATAATTGGAAACCGCACTTTCTTTCTCTTTGATTAAGCGAGTTATTTGAATGTGATTTTCTTCTTGCTTCGCAAACAGTTCTTCCATTGTTTTCTTGTCTTCTTCCTGCAAGGTCGTTAGTTCTCTTACCACAGACGTCATCTCATCAATTTTAGACTCAAGTACCTATTTCGAGACGAACCAGGGCCCAAATTGTTAACTAAAGAAAGCTAATAAAGATGATTTACGCGCTTATCCATGAGCATTTGGTGAAGCTCCGCTTCCTTCTTCCCAATAGACTCTCCATACTCAAATGCCTGTTTCTCTAACTTGAGGTTCAAGTCCTCAGCAACCTTCCTATAATAGTCTCTTTCTCTCTCTACTTCGACCATTCCGGTTCTATTCCTTCCACTTTTTTCCGTGGTTCGTTTAGTGTCGGACTCCATTGCAATGATCACACGCTTACACTCCTCTAGCTGGTCTCCGAGCGATGCCACCTTTTTCCTTTCAGAGAGAAGCGAAGATTCAAGCTGCTTGTTTCGCTCACATTGACCTTCTAAGTCCTAACAAACCAGAGAAATCAGTTAAGGTACCAGTCACTCAATTAAAGCGCTTCCTACCTGCTTTAATGCTGTGCAATTTTCTTCAAGGTTCTGTATTTTCGATACCAGCACTTTTTCATGAATAGAGCTATTTTCTTTCTCCAAAGTCGAAATTTGCGTCCTCAGATCATATATGATTTTCTTTAAAGCAGCGATTTCTTTATGCTGCGCTTCAATCGTCTTATTATTTTCTTCTTTCACGCTGCTAAACGACGCGTCATTGAAACTGAGATTCCTGCTGGGACTTTTGTCCAATATCTGATCAGTCAGCCTATCAAACTTCTGCTTGAGCGATGGGCTTCGCCCTTTCTTTGGATCAGATTTGAGTTTTTCTGGGGTAGCTTTCTTTCGTAAAGCCGGGTTCTTTAGCCCGCTGTAAGTGATTTTCTTTCGAGGGTTCTTCTCTGAAGAGTTTTGTTTCGCTTTATCAAAGGCAATGGAAGTAGCTTCTAGTTTTATTGGAGAGCGGTTTGGGCTTGCGGAAGATACTTCCGTTTGGTTGGGGCTTCGGCTTCGTGGTTTTTCTCTGATAGGTAATGAGTTGTATTTTTCTGATGAACTCATTCGGGAGCGTGAGTGGTCTCTTGAGTAGTCTCTCGAGTTATCTCTGGAGAAGCTCTGAGATAAGCTTGCATGGTGGGAGCGTGGTTTATCAGGGCTGGTTTTGAGGCTGATATGAGGTTGAATGGGTAATTTATAAGGCTTTTCAGCTTCATAATGATCAGTTTCTGCTGCAAAGCTTTGCCTTTTACTGAGAATGAGGTTGGTTGGTTCGGTTTTAGGGAAACTCTTTGCAAAACTTGCGGTGAACTCTTTGTCAAATTGCTGACCAGACGCACTGTTATAGATTAGCCGCTTCGATTCGTTGTGTTCTCGGGATTTTTCAAGCGATATTTTATTATATATTATGCTCGAATTAATATCATCCTCTTCATAAACTGATTCATTTCTCTGGCGGTGGATGGAACTACTAACGCTATCACCTCGCTCAGAAAATTTATCCGTTCTCCGTGACTGACTATGATAGCTCACTCTCTCTTCTTGGAACGGCTTGGACAGCTCCCTCTCAGTTTGCGAGGAGTCTGTATCCTCACGACCGTAATGAAGCGTGTTTCCAAGAGCAATGACAAAGCTGCCTCCACATGCAACAGAAGTCACACGCTTCCCGTCTAAGGAAGGGATTTGTTTTGGATGCAACCTGCTCTCATAGTCTCCGCTGCCGAGTTCACCGTGATTATTATGACCCCAAGAATAAATATTCCCTTTGGTATCAGTCGCACAACCAAATCCATTACCAATAGAAACGCGTTTTAGCGCTGTTTTGAAGCCAGTGATCCTCTGAGGCGTCAAGTATTCTCCAAAAGCGCCTGCGCCCCATAAATATAATTCTCCTTGAGTTGAAATCGCTCCAGAGTGCGACCCAGCAGCAATTTTTTTGAATACAACATGCTCTGATGCGACGATCTTGACAAATACAAGTGATATTTTCTTCGTTCCTATGCCTAGTTGACCAGAGAGATTCCCTCCAGTCCCATAAATTTTGCCGGCTTCAGTCAGGGCGAGAGTATGGTTCTGTCCGCAAGCAACTTTTCTTATTCTCGAGCTAAATTTGATTTGAACTGGTATGTTTTCTCGATCCATTCGCCCAGTACCAAGCTGACCGTATTCACCTGCTCCAAACATGAAAAGCTCGCCTCTATCTACAATTCCATCAAGTCATGCGCTGGAAGCTAAAAAGAAATATACTTGACAGGACGCTTGTGTGTCTCGTGCCGCAGTTAACGTCAACAGCCTTGACTGGAATAATCGCCCCAGTTCTTTCATCATAAAATTCAACTTTCTGAGGCAAATGGTAGCTATCGTAGCTTCCCACTCCAAGTTGTCCATCTGAGCCATTACCCCAGCAATAAAGGTCTCCATTATCTGAACAACAATGTTATCTTACTGACTACTATTACTGATAAATGATACCTATAACAGCAGCGGTGTGGCCCCATCCACAGGAGACTCTTATCGCTGTGAGTTGAGAAAGAGTATTGACCAAGCAAGGCGAATGCGAGATCGAAACGTTTCTTTCGGAGATGCCAAGTTTGCCGTTGAAATTGCTTCCCATAGTGTATAAATAGCCGCTGCTTGTAATAAAAGCCGAATGGTCTTCTCCGCAAGAGATTTGACGAATTATCACGTCAAAACTACAAAATCGTGGAGTCGGGTAGTTCTTTCCTGAAGAAAAAATAGTTGTAGCTTAATTATTGATGATGGAAGGATACCTGTTTTTCTTCCCGCTAATCCCATTTGTCCATTACTGTCAGCTGCAAATAACAACAAAAGAAATTATAAAACAATGAATGAAATAAGAGTGCTTACAGCCCCAGGTAAAAACTTCTGTGTAGCCATGAGCTTGTTCTGGTTCCTTCTTCATCAAACCGAATAATTTTTAGTTGGTATTGTTGAGCTTCGATTTCAAATTTTTTAGTTTAGCAATCCGGTAAATTTCTACACGAATAAAATTTATCTTAGATGTTGTGATTTCGTTCAATGAATTTGGTTGCATACTAGTTATGATTCTATATTATATTGTCAACCGACTTGTCGAAATAAACTTCTTCTCATTACTATTGCCTGAAAACGGAGATTACGCAAGTGACATTTTATGGAATGACTGAAAATCTGAGAAAATACAGGAAAGTCCTAAGATGGTATCTGCCTTCAACTTCTAAAGACAAATATTTCTCACATCATCAAAGAAAATAATCATTCTCTCTCTCTCAGCGCGTAATCAATAGCCCAGTGATTGTAATTGAGCTAAGACGTAAGAGTAATCTTTCATTATTAGCATGATGACTACTCGAGAAGATAAATTGCTAGAACTGCCAATAATGCTCACAAATTCAATAAGTATAAGCCAGAGGATCCAGACTAACATTCTAGTTTATTGTTTGCTTAATAATTTCAATTATCGAGTTAGAGATCATTGCCGTTTTTGTTGTGTCAGAATTTAAACAGCTCACGAGTCTACCGATAACCCACATCTGGAAAAATAGAATGGTAATTTTCTATCATTCGTAATGGTGATATTCTCATGAGAATTCTCGTTTTTCGTAAAACTTTGTTGAATTTTCGCTGATACCGTACGAAAATTCTCATTTCCGAAAAAGTGTTCGGGTTTTTTTTTATTGTTAAAAAATTTCTAAGCGTTTGGAAAACTGATAGAGTTTGAAAGTTAAATTATTGTACTTAGGAGAAATCGAGGCATTCGTTAGACTTACTACTTTCTAAATTGCCTTTTTATTATTTCGCACGAAAAAATGCTAAAGAAAGTTACTAAAACTGTGGACAGACAAACTCGAGACAAAAGCCACCAGGCTCCTGGAGAAACTGAAGCAGTATTACAGCATAAAAAGCTTCGGGAAATCGATAACAACATATCTGACTCACAACACCACGGCGTCGACACGCCTGCGACCCAACTCAAAACCAAAGGACAAGCAGCAGCTAAATCAATTACTTATTTGAATGAGACAACAATTTATGCTGGCAGAATATTAGAGAAACTAACTCAAGAAAAGCATCGCATTCTTGAACTGCAAAATAACGATGACGGAGAGGCTCAGAGGGTTCTAGAGCACGCGCAGGACGAACCGGAAAACAGAGAAAATATGAGCCCAGAAGAAAGTTATTCTCCAAAGAGCGTTCATCATCGCAAAAGTCCTACGGGCGTATCAAAGGAGGCTGAAATTGCTGCTGAAGAAGAGGAGGAAGAAGAGCAAGCACAAGAAGAGGAAGAAGTGGATTGTGAGACAGAAGCTCATGTGGAGTATGAAGTCGAGGAAGAAGAAGTGTATGAGGAAGAGGAAGAGGAAGAGGTGGCAGAAATCGAAGCAGACTCTCAAGAAGCCGTGGAAGTACAGGAAAATGAGCAAGAGGAACAAGCTGAAGAGGTTGACGACGAGCATGAGGAATCTGAACAAAGTGAAGAAGCATTGCCAGCTGTGGAAGCTGGAGAAGAAGTACAATTAGAAGGGGAGGCTTGTACTGAAGAAGTTGAAGCTGACTTGCAGTGCGAGGAAGAAACAGAAGAAGTAGAAGAAACTGAAGAACCAGAGGAAAATTCTGAGAATCTCGAGCACGAGGAAGAGGCTAATGAAGTTGAAGTCTTTGTGGTAGAAGAAGAGGAGGAACAAGAACTGAAAAATGAAGAGGAAGAGATCACTGCAGGCGAAGAAACTGAGGTTATTAATCTTGATAGCGAGGACAATAAAGCACTTGAGGAAGTGCATGAGCTGCCAGCCACAACGGAGGAAGTCTCCGAAGAAGAACTTATTCCACAATCTAGTTCGAACACAGTCGAAACTAGCAAAGATCAACCCGAAGAAAAATTTGTTGTAAATTATGAGAATACAACCGACTGCATCGAACATGAGGAAAAAGAGGAAGAAGCAGCGGACGAAGACAACAAAGAGGAAGAAGAAATTGATTCGGGTGAGCAAGTGGACAAAGCATCGACATCGCAAACACATGACGATAACCTCATAGAGCAAGAGACTGCAGAGGAAGAGGAGGAGCCAACTGCCATCGAAAATACCGACGAGGTCATTGAACATGCTGAAGAGAGCGAAGAAGTGGCTATAATCGAACAACCTGAAACAGAGACAGCAGTCGAACAAAGCGAGGAGGAAGAAGAAGAGGAAAACTATGCTGAGCAAACTGACGAAGCCGAAGAAACCAACGAGAAGGAACCTACAAATGATCTCGAACGAGAAGAACCTGTGGCCACAGCTGATCAGGATAATGGAGCTGCTGAGGAGGATTCGAATGAACACGAAGAGGAAGAAGAGGAAGAAGAGGAAGTAGTGGAAGAAGAAGAGGAAGAGGAAGAAATCGAGGTTGCCAAGAATCCTTCGACCAATTTGGCAGGTCCCTCTCTTCAAGGGGTCCAAGCCTTGGACCAGCCTAAGGTAGCAGAACTACTATTCGTCAGCAGAAAGCATATTAACTATGGCAACACGATGCCCGGACAAATTATTGAAGAATCATTAGAAATCAGAAACAGATCAGACCACAATCTCGTCGTTCAAATCCACGTCGACTGTTTAAACTCTGAACTGAATGACAGCGATGAGTACGTCTTTGCTATTAGACGCAGCAATTCCAATGACTACAACGATAAGCATTATTTAATCATGTCGCCTTATTCTTTGGCGGCGTTCAAACTCGCTTTGAAAGTCCCAAAAAAGAAAATGAAAGAATCCATTCGAGGCGAGACGACATTCTCTATTCAAGGACTCAACGATAAGATATCCTTATCCATGGAAACGCGATCCATCATCCCTAAGATTATCTCCCCAAAGGCTCTCCATCATACTGGCCTCAAATGCAAGGTCATCAAGGTCGCACTCAAAAACGGCAAGAAATACGACGCTAAAATTCCTATTAAAAATTGCAGCGAACTCTCGATGACGCTTGACTTCGAGTTCTTTGAATCCAAGGATATGGACACTGAAGAACAACAATACGATTGTTTCTGTACTCCTTCGAGTATTACTCTAGACCCTGAAGGCGTTTCTATAGTAAATATAACCTTTAAGCCAAATTATTACGAGGATCTTCCTGAGGAGGAGACTCCAGTCGTAAAGAAGGTACTAGTTGGGAGATGCAGAGATTCTTCGTTAATCTATTCATTTTTAATTTTAGGTGAAATACACGATTAGTAAATAGATATTTCATTTTTTCCCGATGATTACTATCTATGGCTGTAATAGATTTTTCGTTTACCTCGATTTTTCTGTTGTTACAAA
>ENA-UOUE01001182-UOUE01001182.1-compost-metagenome-genome-assembly--contig:-NODE-1182-length-17656-cov-35.809147_pt1 | contig 17656 bp, 13 predicted proteins | sample MGYA00238146_ERZ747223 | MGnify/ENA primary metagenome ERZ747223 (study PRJEB28781, sample SAMN06268865) | compost metagenome | isolation source: single cell | place: USA: California, Emeryville, Joint...
TCAATACCTCCTAAATTTAACAAATTCAACTCATCTGAGATGCCCGAGATGTCGTTTCCAAATTGATTGTTGACTTTTGATTGAGCAAAATCAAAAAGTTTTCTTTCGAAAGAGAAGCTTTTGAGGAGAAAACGACTATTGATTGATTTTGCTCTATCTTTGTGAATGTGAAGGCACCGGGGTTCTGCATTGAATCCTTTCAATCTGGCAGGTGTTTTCACTTAGCGATTCAAGTTGTGAACTAGCTGGGCTTTTTTTTTTCAATTCGAAAATAGAATTAATATCTCCTGAATCAGTCACTGATTTATCCAAATTCAAGAGCTGACCTCATAAGCTTAAAATTTATCGAGGTAATTCGTATTAATACTCAATGTTCGAAGCTTCAGAGTCCACTAAAGTAAGGATTACCCCAGCTTCAAATAGAACTAACTTCGAAAAATTCAGGCTCTCAAAGTAGAAGGCTACCTATTTTATAAGCAAGTTTCCGACTCCGATTATAACAAGAAGTAATCTCATTATAATATCTCCCGCTCATTCAAGCCCTTTTCTTCGGGCTTTATCAGCTATTTCCGTGTGAACCCAGAAGATAGGTCGCTAAAATATTTTGAAGCAAAGCCAGTAATACCATCTCTCTAGTCCTGTTTTCTAAAATAATCAAAAATAACGCAGTCAACAGATACCGATGAAGAATCGTTGGGAAGTCTTAAAATCGAAGCCATTATAGGGGCAACTAGCTGCGAGACAAACTCAAATAGGTACTATTAACTGCAATTTCCTGATTTCAACTCTTCCTTTGACTTTCGCTTCTGAAGATTTTTCATATCCACCGAGTCAGAAACATTCGAATTCGTCACAGATTCTAATGAAAGTCGAGATAGATGGGTGTTTGTGTTGAATTGCTTGATAAAAAATCAGTCCGACCCTGTTTTTGAGGACATCCCGATCCATACAGCGGAAACTAATGTGAGAGATACTTGATATTTGGTGATTATAATGATGACTCTTATCAGGAGACTGAGAGGGCGATTCCAAAGGAATCTTTCAAGAGCATTCTTCCAACGAATTACAACCAATTGACTATACATCAACTAGTAGCGAGTTACGACGGAGTGACAAATGAGAAAAAAATAACACTTACTGACGGAAAGGAGTTTTCGATTAAGAAAAAAACGGGAATTGCCTCGATGAAAGATGACGAAGACGCGAGAATCCGTATGGATTCGTTGAAAAATCCTGTTTTTGTATCAATGAAATTGGGTAAGCCGGATCAAAAAGTTGCCGAACACAGAGAGAAAGTGGGAATGGGAAAAAGAAATGAACTTGTTGCGCCTGATACTTGCAAAGTATGCAATATCTTCTGAGTGGGTTTCTAAATAAGGTCAAAACTTTATCTACAGTTTTTTGTAAATCGGCCATTAAGGGCTGACTGATCAAGTGCGGAGTTATTTATAACATTTCAGAGGATTTACAATTAAGTAAAATTGCATCTCTTTGTAAGCTGTTTATCTGTTGGAAAGAAATTATTCTCTCTCAATCTTAGAGTGCATAATTCGCTCTTCTACTGCTTTTGAAATTCGAACTCGCTAGAATATTCAATACATAAGGTAAATAATCATGAATTAAGGGTTGAAACCTTTTAATAATGAGCAATGGATGAAAAGAGCAGAGAGTTTATTATATATAGTATTTGCGAGACTAACCTTCCTTCTGGCAAAAGTTCTAATGCGATTCTCATTAATTACTGGATCTGACTGTAGAGACAGATGTCAAAGATAGATATTATAATTAGCCATTGATCCTTCATTTCCTCCAGAGTTGAAAGGAAACGAGAGTTGAGGACTTTATGAAGAAAAATTTTACTTATAAAAAAATAAAAAAGAATCTCCTTCCATTAAAGTAAAACGAAGTCATGTAATTTCGATCACAAAGTCTGTGTTTGAATAATTGGGCTCTTCTTGAAAAATAAATGTATCGTAGAGCGAGAGTATTAACAAAATTGGAGTGCTTCTATTTATATGCTACCTTAAACTTAAATAACTTATCTGTAGCTCGTGCTTGGCCAACAAACCTTATAGTTGCTCTACACAAGGGCAAACCACTAGTTACAAATGAATTTATCTTGAATTCTCTAGATAACTATTTCTCGTTCCCTAAAGAACAGAAAATTTATTTCAAATCGTCCTCACGTAAGTAAGGAATTCTGTTGTTTTAATTGAATTATGAGATAAAACTCCTGATACAAAAAAATATGAACTCATTGCTCTCATTAAATCCTCTTTTGTATATTTTTTATACTTTCATGCCAAATAGTAAGCAATACATGAATGATCAGTCAGTCAATAGGTTAGCGCTCAACTTTAAACGCTAATACTGACTGGAAGGTCTCTATTATTTTCAACCTAATTAGAGTTAGATCAACTAGTAAAATTTTACAACAAACGGACCACCTAAGATTATTCTAACTGATCAAAATCCAGTGTTATTATGTTTTATTTCTATAAAGCCTCGAGAAATACTGATATTCAGAATTATTAAAAACTTTCTAAATTTCGTATCTAACACAAACACAAGCAAGGAGGCTTTATAATGAGAAATACACCGCAAGAAAAGCTCTCGCAGGTTAAAGGCTTTCAAAATCCGTTGCAGCATCGAATGATACCACGATTAAACCACAACGAAAAAACTTTGATGATGGCTGATTTTATAGATGTGCCTTGTATGAACTGCAAGGAGTTTATACCTGCTGATCAAATTGGTAAGCTCTTTATCGTTGCCAAATATTTATTTCTGCAAAGACGGTCACTCCCAATCCTGCCTGCAGGTTAGTAAGAAAGTGTTGACAGCTGAAAATACTTGCTCAACGCAAGATCTAGAAAGTGAACTCTCCAAGCTTATCAATGCTTTCGAGGGATTTGTGAAAAGGATAACTAAAGATAATGTTTTGGATGCTCAAGAAAGAGGACTATCTGAGAGCAATGGCCTAGTTGGTCTCTACGAAAAAACGCTCTCGTTGGCAAGACGGGTGTTAAGTAAAAATGGTCTTAGTAATTCAACAATAATTTCCCACCAAAGATTTCAGGAAGAAAATCAAGGATGAGCAAATCAGCATTCTTAGTGACACCATACAGGACATAAATGTAATATTTTTTGTTTTTAAAGAGTCTTATTCATCCTATATTAGCTAATATCAGTTGAGGTTGGGATGACATCTCAAATATGCGTCTACATAGAGAGAATGAAGTATTTAAGTGAATTAAAATTTACGAACTTGATAGTCGCTGATTCTCAAGATGTATCTATTATTGAGATGAATACAAAAAAAATAACTCTTTCACTTAGCCGTTCGAATCTCAGGATAATCAGGACTTCCCTTGCAGAAAAATCAGCGCAAATTCTTCAGTTTATAATGAAAATATTCACACCTTGACTTCAACCGCTGCAAGTCTAAAAACAACAGAAAATAAACCCGATAAGAGTTATCCTTGGCACATTCCTTTTACATATCAGAATTTGGACTTGGATCGTCCTATTACCGAAGGAGCAAATCCAGAAGATAGGATTTCGATGGTCACAGCCTATTTCGATCAAAAGACTCAGAATACTGAAACTCAAAGACAAGCTCCCATTGAAGAGAGTAATGATTTACAACCTGTACACTGTAAAGTCTGAACTTTGAAAATTCCAAAGGACTATTTACTTTCCAGGATATCCCTTCTCCAGAAGTAGACAATCTCAAGAATCAATTGAATATTACCCCAGATAAGGCAAATGAGTTCCGAGTGAGCTCCGATGAACAGCATTTTCATTTTGGGGAATCTTCTCTTGAGAATGAGTCCCAACGAAGCTATCGAAGGGAATTAGAGGAGAGATGCCCGTTAAGGAAATCAGATCTAGAAGTGCTGAATAAATTAGTAGCAATCGAGCGAAAAAGAAAGGAAAATAGCCAGCAGGACTACAAAAAGCCATTGGTTCAGGCCTCAGTTAGCACCAAATTACCTTTCAAAAGATTACCTCTTGATTCTGAAGACCACATCAATTCAAGCAATGACAACGACTGTAGTTGGAAGTCGATTCGAGGAGCTAGGTATACTTTCACTCAACTCCGAAAGATAACTCTGAATTCACCATGTCTAGAAGTGTTAAATCTGATTCAATTACTGTCTCTTCTCTGGCAGATACCGGACCACATTCTTCCAGAAATAGGAATCTTGAGAACGAATATGAAAATTTAAATGAAAATCCAAAGAAGTCCTCAGAGGCACAGAGGTAGAGAATAGAGGAATTTATTTCATTTATCATGATATTCTATTCCTAAGACTCTTTTATTCGAAGTACCTTGCAATGACGTTAAAACTCGATCCACGTGATGTTGCCCATAGTATTCCAGTCTCAAAATTATTTGAAGTAGCAGGACAAATTGGCTGATCTAATAGCATTTCTATTATTATAGGATGCGATGCTAAAAAATATCAAACCAGAAGAATGGGAGCAGTTTATTAGAGAATCACTTTTCCATCAAAAACTGCCTAATGGGTTCAAAGGTGCAAGAAAACATGATAATCGAGCTCATAAACAATATGGAGTCCATCATTCAAAGTATATATGATTATTCAAATGTTAACAGCTCAAAAAACAAATAGATTGGAACGTCCCCACAAGAAAAGCTATGAAGACATCGTTGTCATTCTTGAATGAGCGAGAAGGCATTTCAATTTCCTTTGAGAATCAAGGATTTTGCTTCTGGTAAGATAAAGAGAAGATTATCCTTTGGATTGAAAAGGAAGATACTTTATTATAGCTAAAAAAGCACGCATATTTCAATAAAGAAACAATTATTGTTTTTTGGTTTGTGTATGAATTTCTTTGTTTCAACAAAGACAAATTTTACGATAAATACATGACGAATAAGATCGAGGTCTTATTGATTTAGAGCTTTGGAATATTACCTGTGCATAATGCGATGTTAATTGTAAGCATTCTATGAATATCACAAAGTAGTTAAGAGAAAATAGGTCTGCTAAAATGAGTTTTCTTCTTTCTTATCGTTAAATGAGTACTCATTTTCCCTTCTGGATTTTTTGTTCTCAAAAGAAGATTTCTGTGGCTTAGCTGCAACATAGTCATCTTCTTCGTCATTGTCATATTTGCTACTGAAATATCCAAAGTTCTCCCTTCCTTTTTTAGTGCTTCCTTGCACCCGCTCTTCGATGTCAGTCACCAGTTTATCAAATTTACTACTGATCGACTTGAGCGTCTGTTCAGAGATATCTGCGCCTCTCGAAGTATTTTGCTTTTCATCTTGTTGGCGTTCAGTTTTTCCGCCTCTAATCGCATCGATTTGCTTCTTTATTCCATCACATTCCTTCTTAAAAGCTTCAATTTCGCCGCTGATAAGTTTTTTCAGATTTTCCACCATTTCACGGCTTCGTAACGCCGTTTTCTCGGTCAAATGAGAAAGGTTTTCTTTATTAACGATCTTTCTCTTATAAGGGCTGACATTTAGAGAGAAATCTCGTTTCTCGTTCTTGCCACCAAAGTCCTTCTCCGATTCCTCGGTGTGGATTGAGCCGATGTTTCGAATTGTTGCTGGAGATGCATAATTTATGGGAGAAATATTTTGGAAAGTCGTTTTCTGGGCACGATTTTGAAGTTCAACCCTCAAAGGAAGCTCGTCTTCACTTTGGAGAGTAGTGTTGTTTAAATGGCTGTCGTTTAAACCAATCTATGAAAAAGTTGAGGAATTGTCTTCCGATATAGTTACCTTCGGCTTCTGGGATCCTCTGAGAAGGTCTGGATTCGCGGCATAAGTTGTTGAACGATAGCTTGCGGTTTGAAGTTTAGAAGCTTGTAGTTGCTCTTGGATTTCTTTGAGTACGTTTAATGAGCGATCAACGACCGACATAGTGCGAGAGGATTCAAAATTCAAGAGAAATTTTATTGTCGTTAGTTATAAATTTGAATTTGATAACCAAATTAGCTTCATTCTGATAAGTGTTAACAACAATCAAGAACTTCATACGAGCAATTACCATTGATCAGATTGCACAGCACGTACTCATCTTTGGAATCTTTTGCTGCTAAGCAGCAGGGATTCTGAAAACGAATTCTTTTCTTCGTAGAATTAATTAGTAATTTAATTCTGTCGAGTGAACCTCAGATTTTTTAAATTATTCGCCACAAAAGTGTTCATTTCTCCGGCGCCATGACGGACAATGGATTCTGGTGGTAGTAATATTCTTTTTCAAACGATAGGAGTATTTAAAATATAAGTAACCGATTGATTTCAATCATCCTAAAAATGAGCTGTTTCAATGAACACGAATGTATTAAGTTACCTCTTAAACGCAAATTTCACAATCAAATTAAAAATCAAAGTGCGATGCTACGATGCGTATTAATTTAAAGTTCATTAATTAAATTCTTTTAAAAAGTTATATATCTCAAGCTCTTGAAGACGAGCGTTTCGTGATGGAGTCAACCGCTGACATGTCCCACCCTTCCACAAAAAGAAAGCGGAGAATAGATACTGGTTACCATGCCAAAGAAGAAGCACAATTGAAAGACGGGAACATTCTGCAGCCTCATCAACAAAAGCCACCGTAAAAAAACCAAGTTTGAATATTCAATTCTGATCCGATCTTCTCTAGGTCAAGGACTCGAAAGCTGGTCTCTTTTCTTTGCTCCTGCCTGTTAGAATCAGAGAATGATGAGTAATTGCGATACGTAACACAAATCGCTTACATTTATTCCTAGATCATCAGAAACTCCATCTCCTAAATTCAGGCTTCAGCCTCAGCTCCCAACCCATGCGGTAATTAATCGATGTCTATCAGCTTCTCATTCGTCAATGATATCATCAGGGTAAGAAAACGCTTGTGTTGGAAGTTGATCAAATACTCGTATATCCTTCATCTACGAGACTCAGCAATTCTCACATGGTTATCACAGTAAATTTCACGACTGTTAGCGTTGAATAATAAGTTATTCTGAAGGTCAGAACAGAGAATAACGCATTGGAGGAAATCTACATCACGAAAAGACCTGGAATGGAAGAATTCTTGCGAAGAGCGGCTGAAAACTACGAACTCATTGTGTATACATCTGGATTGCGCCAGGTATAAACCTACTGCAGCTACCCATCTAAAATTTGATACGAAAACAAAAGATTTCTGAACCTCTGATTACCTTGCTCGATAGCAAGAAGCTCATTTCTCATTGCCTCTATCGAGAGCATTGTACAGAAATTGAAGGGAGGTTCGTTAAAGATCTAAACGTCCTAAATAGAGACTTAAGGAACGTTATTTTCATTAAAGTAATGCTGCTTCGACCTTCCAACTCTCTTATCAATTAAATCAACAGAGCTCGGCGAATTCAGCCACATTGCAACCAGAAAATTGCATTTCGATAGCTCCTTTTACAGGAGATCCGAAAGATTTTGAACTGGTTCGTTTATTGCATGCCTTAGACCTTGCGAAAACTGTAAATAAATTGGCAATTCTTCGAAATTGACTCTATAAATTTGCAGGTAAATGACGTTAGACCTTGCGAAATATGGGAAAAACAAATGATGACTCAAAATCGCGCAATAGCACCTACTCTTCCGAAAAGAGGGATGCAACTTTCGGTGACTCCACTGGCTGTACTCCGTGAATTGCCGACTCTTGAAGATAAGTTGGACTCTCCTGGCCTTGCAATGATACCGGCCTTGAGATTCCAGAAAAAAGGGACATTGGAGAATGGATCGAAAACAGAATTGCCAGATAGTCATGAAGTAATTGACGTTAAAGAAACCAAAGAAACCAAAAAGAGTCCTGCGCGAACTCTAGTGCCGAATAGAATAGAGATTCCTGCTAGGATCCGAAAGGATGAGGAATTTACTATAAGCAGTCCGATAAAAGACAAACTCAGAATTAGCGTCAAAAAGATGAGCGATGGTGAGGAAGATGAAGAAGCAGAGCCTCAAGCCAAATTGAAACCAACTGGTACCCGAAAAAGGAACGGAGCTAGCGAAAGTGATGTCTCCACTAACTTACTTTTGCCTAAAGAAAATGAGAAAAATTCTGATGACTGACAGAATGAATAAGCAAGTCATTAATTCTGGCAAATTTTCACTTTATGGGAAATATGAAAAATTGTAAGAAAGTAATATTTTTCTTTCGAAGGTTTCTTGTATATTTGTTGTAAAAGCTTTGCTTCGCGTTATAAGGCAAAGCGGTTAATATATATTTTGCTTTGATTTCATCTATATTCGTCTATATTCAAAATGAAAATTACTCTTTCTATTTAGGAAAACATGTCTAGAAGCCCAAAAGACCTTCATATTTCTCAATGCAAAACCCAGTAAGGGTTCATATTACAATAGATGATGATGATTAATGATTACTTAAGATTGCTCATTTGAAAACAATAAAATAGTGTAACATCACACACAAACCTGCCATGTTTTATAAAGAGTAGATTTTAATCTACTCATAGGTGGTGTTTCATAAAAAACCCTGAATTTATTATTGCATTGACTCAATCAACTTTTATCTATACATTTATTCTCTGCCTTATTAAACTCAAAATTACGAAGAGGATTCCAAAATATAAATTCTTCTACTAAAAATGAATCAATTCGAGAGAAGGAAAACAAAAAAAAAAACTCCAAAAAGGTTTCCGTCAATATGCTCAGCATGGAGCTTGTCAATTTCTAAAATCATTCAATTCATTCTCCTCTGGTCTATCATTCGCCTTTTTAATATCAGCAATCCATTCTGCCCACTCGTCTTGCTGAGGATACTCCTGTATATAATACAGCGCTTTTGAAAAATGCTTGCTTGTTTTAAGTTTCTCAATTTTCCTCTGTTCTATTGCGTTCTTCTTTGGCAGCGCATACTTCAGAATGATTTCCCTCTGCTTTCGGTCAATCTGATTCAGATATTTGCTCTTTTCAAATACATCCTCAGTCCACAGATCCGATTTCTTCGGGGCTTTCTGCAAGCCTTTAATGTCTCGCACAATCCCGTATTTTATATGAAGAAGATTGTCTTCATATCGACCTACTGGTGAATGGGATTTCACGCGCAGACTATCAATAGATTTCGGTGTTAGAATCGAGCTTAATTGTTCATCTACAAACAAACGTGGAGAAAACGCCTTTGTATAGTCTTGATTCGAACTCAGCGTGAGGTCACTCCTCTTCGTGTGGTGTGTCAAATAAGAATTATTTAGATTGGAAAGACTCTTTGAATCATTAATTTTTGAGCGAGACACGTCAGAATCGGCTCGTTGTCTCTCGTTGAATATGCTGTGTTTAGGTGGCTCCGTTTTAATTATTTTTGCTTTGTGCTTAGCAGGATCCGTGTTTGTCACTTCGTGGGAAGTATACTGAATTTTGGGGCTCATTTCGTCTGAGAGTTGCTTTGTGATGGGTTTCGGGGTGTGAACCAATTGCGGTGAATGAGCATTTTTGAGCTGTGGGAGATGGTTTGAATTTTTTATAATGGGGACAGAGAGAGTAGGTTTGACTCTCATGATTGCTTCTTCGGCCTTGACTTTCAAGCCTGGTTGCCTGTAGGGAGCCGGGCTGTTGTCATATCCTAATCAGAGGTTTTAATAAAAAGAGATTTGTAATGAATATTGCTTTTTGGAGGTGGTGTTGGCTTATTGGTGCTTTCTTTTTGAGGTTCATGTACTTTTTGAATGGGAACTGAGTTTATGTTAAGAGTGTCTACCAGACCTTCTTTATTTACAAGTGTGGTTCTGCCTCTGAACCTCTCTTGAAAATCCATGCTTCAGTAAAAATCAAGATTAAAAAACTGTAGAAATTAAAACGATAATTAAAAAAGTATGAGCCAATGTGATCAAATTCCTTTCCGATAGTTTGTTTTGATCATTAGATGCTGTTCGCAACTCTGAGAGAGGCTATCTGAGTTTCTGCTGCTAAAGACAATAAATTTTTTTTTTTGAAAACAATAGCATGGCTTCGTGAAAATAATTTGGTTTTTACTCACTGACAAGCGTTGCCAACATCAGAGTTAATGAAAATATCTTATAATAAAGATGTAACTCTTCATGCGAAATTTGAAAAACAACAAAGTTGCAAAATTTGAATTTATTCAGAGAAAGAGGAGGAATAATATCAACTGAACGATTTTGTCATGGTCATTATCATTCATTTATTCTAACTGGTGTATCATCCAACTGGCTTATTGAAGTCTTACTAATGGACAAATCAATTACTCAGAGTCGATGTAGCATATCTTGATGCTGAAAAACTTATTATTATTGAGTAAATGATCTTAGGCATTATGGCCCTAGAATAGTAGTCACACTAGACGGACTGAATACAGGCCAGATCGACAGGGGGCAAAAAACAATTTTCATTTTGATCTTTTTCAATTTAGAATGATAAATTTGACCCAACATGAAATATACTTTACATGTGAGGTGAAATTAACAACAATCAATATGTATTTCAAATTATTAAAACATCTTAAGAGTGACGGAACCCAACTATCAATCAAGATTTTACTACCTGAGAAATCGATAGATAATTGCTCCTCAGTTCCCAAGCCCTCTAGTTTATGCTCCCAAGTACAATTTAAAACAATTTGTTAGCAAATAGCGTGATGATTTCTACGCACGACGAGAAACCAAATTACACGAAAGTCCGTGCTATCAGCAAGCTTGAAGTGTAAATCATGAACGAGCTCGTTACGAAAATGAAAAGACGAGCTTGCTTAAACGATTGGCGAAGAAAATGTCTCGTTCCAGCTTCTTGGAATATTTTCTTTTTTCTCCAGAAAAGGTAAATAATCAATGTGAGAACGATCTCAGTTCCCACATCCACACAATTGAAAATAACAGGCACCTGAAGCACATCCCAATGAGCGCTCCATGGAGCCTGTTCAGTTGCTATTGGTGTAGCATCATCAGATATTGCAGTTATTGCCGTGCACGGCTGAGAAACACTTGTAAGGAAGAGATTCTGGGTGTCTAAATATGCTGCTAGCAGCACGCATGTCAAGAAGGTTATAATGCTCATTATATCAAAGAGCTCCAGAGTAAAGTAGCTGAAAGCGAACCGATTCGCTTCCATGGTTCTTTCCTGCTTTTCGTTATCATCTTTTACATGATGCTCGAAGATACTTGCACTATATCGCTCCTGAGTTCTTTTCCGGGTCGTGTCTCTCAGTTTCTTTCGTGTGACACATTCATAGACCAACTTTTTGAACCTTTTCCACTTCCTCTTGAAACTCGTTCTGAAAGAAGAGTGTTTTTCTTTTTCTTTCTGGCTGACGGTCCAGTAAGGGATAATTATATATGCAACAAGCTTGTAAAACGCCTTAAGGAGCAAGGTTATTAAAATCGCTTGATACCCCTGCATTTGTAAGGCAATGCCTCTCCAAGAGAATGCTGCTGCTGCCATTGCAAGGACTTCGATGGACTGCTGTTTTACTAGAGTTTTAAAAAGGACTTGGAACCGAACCATTAGTTCTCGCATGATTCTAATAATCACCGGATAAAAAAGTACTATGAAATATATGGGCTGGGCTTCTGAGAGGGAACTGTGGCACTCGATTAATTCAGAAAAACCAAAAACAGCGGCAAGTTCAGCGGCTAAAAATAGTAGAGCACAATGCATACCGAAAGCGTTCTTGGCATGAACGACATTCAAATATCGAAATAGTATCTCTTTAGAAGGGTCATGTTCCTCTTTAATACCTTCGCGATTCTGCTGAGGGGAATCCTTCTGCTTTTCAAGTTGTTTTTCGAGCCTGACTGAAATAGAGTGTAGTTCATTTAGGAATTCTTTGTAAATCTGAGTATAAAAAAAGCTTTGACCTCTTTGCTTCTCGGACTGGGCTCTATGAACGAGCTTTTTGTTACGCAGGTAAGCCCAATAGAGAATCCCATTTACTATGATGACCACAACCATCGCGAGCAGTTGGGTGTATCGACTTGGACCCATCCGAGATCGGAGCCCATACGTCACTCCAGTCGAAATCAGAGGTGAAATTATCACTGAAATAACAACGCAGAGATAGATTGACGTGTACGTTATTAACCCGGCATCTGACTCTTGGGATTTGACCATTTCCACCATCAAATAGGCAATCAGAATTGATAACAACAATCCTGAAATGAAACAGTGACCCCAGATGACATAGTCATGATTATTAAATCCATTAACCAATATCGGAAGCCCTATGAACAAAATCCCAATCACCAACATCCAAAGCGTCAGAGCTCTTACGAATTTCAGGAGGCGTTTGCAGCAGCTTTGCTTAGTTGGGATTGTGCCCATTCCCAATGCCAAAGTAACAGAAGGAGCCGCAGAAGAAGCCAAAAGCCCTCTGTCCGTCGGAAGCTGGCTCTGACTGAATGGCTCCGGTTTGCGCGGAGACATGAAAGCTGAGCTGGTAACATTTGGGCTGTTAGAAAAGAAGTGTGAGGGTGAGTGTGCTTCTATTTTGGTTTGTTCTCCAGACATCATGTAGTTCCTTGGTGTAAAGTCCTGGTCGCCTCTTATTCCTTTACCACTGCGCACCATCTCTATGACAGAAAACCTATGAAACCCAGGTTTATATGACTTTGGAGATTTTGAGGTTTCCATCCTCTTGAGTAAATTGCTGTTTGGTGTTGAAAACTCTAAATCAAGATGCCTGAATCCTCTTGTGGTGTCAGAGCCTGGGTGTTTGTTTTCATCAATCGCCTTCGAGTCTGAACCTTGTATTGCAGTGTTATGATCTCCTTCCTTTAAGTCTGAAGGTAATTCATCGAAATTTTCGGCCTTGGGGATAAATGTTGAAGGCTGAAGAGTTTGATTTATTGAAGCGATTTTTTTCCGCTGGTTGGTAGCTTCAGTGCCGCCTTCAGGGTCTACTGTGGGGTTTCCATTGTCAGTAATGAAGCCATTTGCTTGCTTCAAAGATGTAGTTGCGCTCCTTTCTCTGATATTATTGTCATTAACGGTATTAGTTCTCTCAGGTGTTGTAAACACATGATCTTTCAGCTCGTTTTCGAGTGAATTTTTCTCCTCTTGAGTTTGCATGAACCTTTATTTGGTCCTCTCCCGCTGTCTAAATTAATTAATTAATTTGAAAAATAAATTTTATAACCTCAAGACTGAAATTCTGCTGGCGTTAGCGCCAGCTGTGGGTGTTGTTGACTTGTTGTGGAAATATTTAAATGAAAGCTTGCTGGGAGAAGAACAATCATAAGACCATCTACTTCCTTGAATAATGTAAGCGATTCAAGTTTGTCGAAAGTCTATTTATAATATGTTATAACTGACATTATTTAAAAAAAATTCATGTATCGATTCAAGATTAGTGTAATTTTCCTTTAAGATGGGTTCTTCAGCATGCTAGTTGAGTGGATCCTGAGTCAAATTTGTTTCTCAAAAAAGATCATTCATTATTTTTGGATTGTTATTGAAATGAGCTGATATTTTCAGATTATGGAAATTTTTTATTTGCGAAGATATATGATGAGGGATTATACCGCTATGGAATGTGACCGGCTTGTTGATAATTTTTTTTTTGGTAGGGTCATCTTTCCAGCAGCTAAGCTAAGTTATAATCTCATTATCTTTATGATCCTTTTTTATATCCATGCTTGCAAGTAGCTCTTTCTGGAAATTTTGTTGGCAATTCACCTTAATTAAGGGAGAAATATCACATATAATAATTTTTTTTTGAATACACTAATCATTTAAATTGAGTTTAAAATGTTTGGAATTTTACCGCGATATTTCAGAAGATAATTGATATATGATCGTTACTTTCAGAAAATTGCACGTAGGTCTACAGAGTGAGCTGTCTTTTACCTTAAGTGAATGGGCTTATGGCTATGCTTAAGTGGCGCTATCTTGGTAATTATTGGAATCAAACAGTTTTGCTGTCCTACCAATACAGCAACAGCGAGCACAATATATCTCTTCTTTGCCTTTTCTTTAGTCGAGTGTTATATAAAGGTCAGCTGCATGAACAATTGGACAATTGATTCCGCCTTCAGTCAAAATAGTTTATAAATTTATCGTCGTATTAAAATCATCCTATCACAAGCTCGAATCTTCCAATGGAATCAGAACCACCATTATATGATGAATCTCAGAAAGGAATCATGAAAACGTGAATACTTTCGTAGTATATTATCAGTTTATACAATCTTAGAGGCCCCAAATTCGGCGCAGGGAAACAAAGGAAAAGCATTCGATGGGATGAAAAAGGAATTGAGTAGAATTCATTTCCAATTCTCAGTCAATTAATTCAATCATCACAATGAAGGGAATGGGATAAAGAAAGAGGCAAAGTTGCTAAAATAACCGAAGCTAAAACTCCATACAATCGCGATTTTTTCACGGTAATCAAAAAAAAAAGAAGCCTTATGGAGTTAGATTTCTCCCTTCTTGTAATAGGAAGAAGATGAAGAACAATATTATCCTGAAGAGGTCAAAATGTATGAACAATCAGCAGTAAATTGCGATATTGCAGACCTTATAACCATCAATCGGTTAGATAAACACTAAGATATACACTGAAGAACTTCATGACGCATTAAAACAGAAGTGAAATAGAGTGAGTTGCAATCAATTAATCACTTCATATCAGGGATTGGGATAAAATCGAAGAGGAGATTGAAAGAAAGCATGAAGACAATGAAGAGGCCAGGAGAAAGCGTAATATTATCTTCTCAGATGTTCTTTATCCGCATCGATTTACACAGACGAAGAGTTCATGCGCATTAGGAGAAAACACTATGATGAAGCAAAATTTCTGAAAGAAGCCATGAAGTAATTCCACATTTTCCGGCCCAAATAATCTCTCGATTAGAAAAAATATCTATGAAGATGATATAGAGATGGAAGAGGAAGACCCATTGTATTAGAGAGCCATCTATTATAGCAGAATATAGCGTGTTGTCGGTGTGTATGTATTCATTTCTTTGGTATTTGATTTTGGGAGGAGAATGAAATTTACCTATTTCAATGAAATATAACAGTTTAACAGATATGTGTTTACTAAAGTTAATTTAGAACGAAAACTTCGCGAATTAATTTCAAATGACAAATGTTTCACGTGGAGCGTCTTTCTCTTTGTCTAGGTCTTCCCGCCACCAGACTGATGAGAATTCAGAGACGTTTAGGATAAGCACCACAACGATCAACAGCGGAAAGAAGACCCTCCCATATTATCAGTCAAATTCGTATCAATCGCCATCGCCTTTGAAAACGGGAAACTCTCTCGCCATTGAGAATACCAATAGATCTAAAGCATCGCTCACTGAGCATCAGAAGAGCAGGCTTCTTGAGATAATATATGCAGCGAACTCGATTGCAGACCAAGAACCTACAGCGAGTCTGCAGAGGAAGCACTCTGATGATCTTCTGGAGTCTCTGCCATCGCCGCTTGCTTGCAATAGCTCGAAGCGAGAGATCTATTCATCAGAGAAAAACACTTACCAGCCGAGTACAAGACGGGTTGGAGTGCATGCATTGAACGAGATATCTAATACTGTTAACACAAGTCCTGGTGAGAGAGGGTGCAGCCCGTTAGAAAAACATCATTCATCAATCAATCAGTATCCAAGTTGCAAGGAGATTCAAACGAGTTTGGGGTGGGAAATTGAAGATTCTATATCTCAACCGCAGTTGACGAGCACAACAACAGCGGAAAGTGTGTCCACTAAATACCAATTTCCATCGAGAGAAGCTACGTTGAATCTAGCAGAGCTTATGAACGAATATTGGAGCTTAAAGCGCTCCATTCATCAGGATTCCAGAGCAGCGAGCTGTGATAGCCGACATGAAGATGGAAAAGCTCCCTACTTTCTACTCAAAAAGCAAAAAAAGGACTCAATGGGTAGTCTTTCGGATTTTAACTCGCTCATGCAAAAGCAGACTTCCCGTCGATACAACACCCTGAAAACTGCTCACAGTACGAGCTGCATTTCACTCGAGAATTCAAAAACCAAATCAGTAAGTCTTCCGAAGAAAGGAAGAAGGAAAGAACCAAATACTACTATTAAAAGCGGTTTGAGAGGCCAACAACCATTAAGTAAGCCATTACGAAAAAAATTCTACGATTTGGAACCGCATGACATCACAGCGGAAAATTTAAACTTGAAGCAAGGGGCCAGAAAACCTGCTGTGTTGATGAAACAACAGAAGAGGATAGCAAGCGAAGAGAGAGAAAATAATGACGTGAATATCTCATTTTGTTTGGGCTCAGGGATTAAAAACCAAGCAAACTTCAGGAGCACCGAAGACGATTTTATGGGACAGACGGCGAGCTTCGAATTTCGGAAAACTCATAAGAATTTTGATGTTGCCAGCAAGCTAAAATTAATAATCGAAAAAATGGAAGGAAAACTTCAGAGCAATCAAACTGAAATCCAGAAACTTAAGCAAGCAAAAGACGAGGGACTTGAAAAATATCAGCGATTGACTTCACATCTCAAATACCTTACAGAGGAATATTACTATGTATTTGTTCTCTTATTCAGTTTTTTTGAGACTCAATTGAATTAATAGGGAAAGCCAAGAAGACTGGATTCTCAGGAGAGGTCCACGACAGCTCAGACTCAAGAAAGCACATCAACGCAGAGAAATTCGAGCATCGCTTCGCAAGCTCAATTGAGGGATCATTTGAGTAAAATATTACCCTTCGCAGTAGGCTGAAATGATAATTTGATAAATCGATAGAGACTTTGTCAATTAACACGCAGAAAAAACTGAAGAGTGAAAAAGAGCGTCTGCAAAAGTTGGAAGTCCTCTATGAGATTTTAACAAAGCAGAAAATGAAGGAAGAAGAGCAATTGAAGGCGAGGAGTATTCATACTGATGAGAGGACGTCAAAGTCGAACTTTGATTCAATAAAACATTGGGAAGATAGTTGCTTCACTAATACCTCGATAAATCCAACACACCAAGATTCGACACAAAGCATTAGGAAAAGTTTTCCAAAAATTAAAGGGTTGAAAAGTCGAAGTACTTCTGTAGATGACTACTCAGAATCTAATTGGTAGTCTTTTAGTTCTACATATCTCTTTATTCTCTTATTTTTCCAACATTTTTGTCGTTATGATGGGGTAGAATATGTTTTTACATAAAAGATAAGAGCTTCCCCTAATGAAAGTAAATATGTTTCTCATATTTTAAGTCAGTGAAACGAGTTCAGGTTAGCAGGTGCGCGAACGCTGAATAAATCCAAAAGAGATGAATTCTGCATCCTACTGCAGCTTCTGATATTAAGCGAATCTCATTGATTATTGTTTTCTGGAATCGAGAGCAGGAAATGGAAGGTGGCATTGTTTTGGTATTTAGGAAAGGCTGTTTCAAATACTTAAAGTGTCTTTGTTAATTGTTGTCGATAAAGCTACTTCTCCACTCATCCTCTTATGAAGGCAGTCAACACAGATTCAAAAAATCAAAATGAATTATCCTCTTGATGGCTGAGCGTTATTTAATGGTTTAATTTTCCTGGGCTTTTTTTAAAATTGGCTCTTCAGTTGTTCACGTTAAATCAATTAAGTTGGGTAAACAACCTCAATTTTTTGATTTTCAAAAAAAAACTTAAAGGTAGAAGTGCTCCAAACTCGATTTGCTACAGATTGTAAGTGTTGGCTTTCTTTGTGATGTATGTCACCTATTTGTATAATCAAATTA
>ENA-UOUE01001183-UOUE01001183.1-compost-metagenome-genome-assembly--contig:-NODE-1183-length-17649-cov-13.715115_pt1 | contig 17649 bp, 13 predicted proteins | sample MGYA00238146_ERZ747223 | MGnify/ENA primary metagenome ERZ747223 (study PRJEB28781, sample SAMN06268865) | compost metagenome | isolation source: single cell | place: USA: California, Emeryville, Joint...
ATTAATCATTAATAATGTGGAGATATGCGAAAAACTTACAGCTGTATTTAAATCAACGAGTGATTGCCTTAGGAGAGTGAAGTATTACATTGCGTTTTGAAGAAAATATGCACTTCCAAGGCATCCCATTCCTAATATACGAGATCTATGGAAAACGTCAGCAGTGACTAATTCTGATAAGTACTCATAATTATATGATGTGACAATAATTTGCATCTAAAATCTCTGCGAACTTTGGCAAAATTTCTAATTATCAATCATAACAACAGGTTTTACTTCAAATAAACGAGAGTTAATGCATAAACAAAGGAATTTTACATTTAGCTTAGCGCATGGCTTTCTGAAGCCAATCGAAACCGTCTATCACACTCTGTTTATTTTTATATGTAGTTCCTTGAATGTGCCATTTCCGATCGACTATCTCATCTAACCCTAACCTTTCAGCAACCTCGGCAACACTCGATGCACCTTCTAAGTCTTGTTTATTTGCAAGAACAAGAAGCGGAAGGCCTTTGAAATCACTTTCACTGATCAGCCAATTCACTTCTCTCTTCGCTAAATCGATATTTTCTTGATCTTTGTCTGTTGAGTCAAACACAAACGCTATTCCTTTAGTCCCAGTCAGAAAAGGCCTCAAAATCACCTTGATTTTCTCTTGTCCTCCCAGATCCCAGCAAAAAAAGTTAATATTTCTCCACATTAATTGCTCAGGACCCCATGAACACATAACATCTAATCTCGGCTCTGAACCGATTGCATAGGCAAGGGTAGTCTTTCCAGCAGCGTCTAGCCCTGTCAGGAAAACTTTAGCAGGTTTGGGTTTGAAGGAATCTAATGCATTTCCCATTTCGAATAACTCTGAATTTATATTATTTTAATTTATTTTCACATAATATAAAGCAAACTTGAAGCGTGCAGGATCTGACCAGGAAAAAAAATTAGATGATTTTTCTTAAAGAACTAATTCAAATAAAATCTTCAGAATTAACCAACTCAAGCCATGCTCTTCTTCAACCAATCGAAACCGTCTATAACGCTCTGTTTATTTTTATATGTAGTCCCTTGAACATGCCATTTTCGATCGGCTATCTTATCTAATCCTAACTTTTCAGCAACCTCGGCAACACTCATTGCGCCTTCTAAGTCTTGTTTATTAGCAAGAACAAGAAGCGGAAGGCCTGCGAGAGGGCTCTGCTCCAGTAGCCAAGCCAACTCGCTTTTTGCAAGTTCGATTCGATCCTCTTCTTTGTCAACAGAGTTAAATACGAACACAATTCCTTTACTATCGGGAAGATAGCTCTTCCAAAGCAATTTAAATTTGGGCTGACCTCCTAAATCCCAGCAGACAAACTCAATTTCTCCCCAAGTTCGATGTCCAGGTGTATATATGCGTGGATGCTGTGTCTCATTTTCAAATTTAGCGCCAATTCGATTGGCGATAGTACTCTTCCCAGCAGCATCGAGCCCGACCATGATAACTTTTGTGCGCTTGCGTTTAATGCTGTCAAATATGTTTCCCATTTCTAATTTTTTCTTTGCGAAGTTTCATGTGTTTATTTCACAATAAAATGCCAGATTATATCAGACGGGATCTGACAAGGAAAAATCAAGAAGTTTTTTATGAGAATAAACTAAACTCTGGTAATTCTTCAGTCAGAAACAGGACATAGTAGATGAACAACTTGATTTGACGGCGATATTACTCATTCATTAATTGAGCATTTAAATCAAAATTCCTAATTCCTATAATTTCAACATTCAGGCTACCATACTCCCTGAAGATCTGAATTGAAGGCGATTATGAAAATCAATCTGGACTTTGGAATGAAAGAAGCATCAGAAGAATGATGAACTGCAGAAGTAATTGAGAGCATTTTTGCATTAAAATTGAGAATGAAGAGGATATCCATCGAGAAAGACATGAAAATTTGAGAAGAACACAATTTATAAAAAGATTTCACTGTAGAACAGTTGGTTAAATCATGGCCTTCTTAAACCAATCAAAACCATCCAAAATGCTTGCCCTATCTTTATAAGAGGTCCCTTGAATGTGCCACTTTCGCTCTTTGATTTGATCTAAATTGAATTTTTCATTTACTTCATCAACGTTCATTGCGCCTTCTAAGTCTTGCTTATTAGCAAGAACAAGAAGCGGAAGGCCTGCGAGATCACTCTTATCAAGAAGCCAGTTCAGCTCGTTTTTTGCTAAATCGATTCGTTCTTGGTCTTTCTCAAAAGAGTCTATCACGAACACGATTCCATTACAATCACGAAAATACTGAGACCAAAGTGGTTTGGATTTGGTCGAGGCTCCTTCCAGATCCCAGGATAAAATGTTGAGATTTTCCCATTTGAAACGCTCAAAGCTAGATAAATGCTTGCTAACGTGCTCTTGTAGTAATTCAGCTCCCATTTTATAAGCAAGGGTAGTTTTTCCAGCAGAGTCTAAGCCTACCATGACGACTTGAAGGATTTTTGGTTTAGAGCTATCCGGCGAGTTACCCATCCCAACAAAAAGAAATTAAATTGAATAAATAAATTGCTTATGTATCTTTTATATTAGTAAAATACATCAGGAAAGAGTCGGACTCAGAATAGTAAGTCAAAAAAAAAAACCTGTATACCTTATGTGATTGTTGAGAGTTTTCTTAAGGGAAATTGGCTCTAATAACCCAAGTAGAAGATATGAAGAAAATAGCTTATGAATGAAAGGGGCTGGTAGAGCATGAGAGAGAGGGAAAAAAAGTGAGCAACGTAAAAATTTCCCTCATCTTAAAAGAAGTGTCTTCACTCCCTCAAAATTTTTATCCGTTCTTTCTTTTTCTTCAATAACTTGAGTGACACTCATTGAGCCAGGAAGATCTTCGAGATGCATGCCAGCTCTCCGAATATAGAAATAGTGGCTCAATTTGTAATCAGCTGTCGAAATCATTGCTTGGTAAATTCAATTTGAAGGAATTTGTTGTTGGAAAAGAAGTAAAGCCATTCATTCCTCGTAATTTAACTTGGGAACATGATTATTATTTTGAATTCAATGATAATGAATCCTTAATATAAACAAAAAGTACAGAGTTTTTACCAATATCAGACTACAATCACAAATGAGGGGGGAAAATTTATTGAATTAACTAAACCATGATTTTTCTCAGCCAATTTATGCCATTCAAAATACTTCGCTCATCTTTATTAGAAGTCCCTTGAACATACCATTTTCGATCGACTATCTCATCTAATCCTAACTTTTCAGTAACCTCTGCAACACTCATTGCATATTGTAGATCTTGTTTATTCGCAAGTAGAAGAAGTGGAAGTCCCTTGAGATCGTCTTGCGTTAGTAGCCATATCAGCTCGCTTTTAGCTAAACCCATCCTTTCTTCATCTTTTGAATCAACCACAAAGATAATCCCATCATTACTATCTTTGAAATAATGCGACCAAATTTGTTTCGTCTTGGTAGACCCTCCAAGATCCAAGCACAATATGTTGAGATTTTCCCATACAAAACGTTCGTAATAAGAGATAAGTGACGTACTGCAATTTCCCACTTCCTTAGCTCCAATTTTATAAGCCAGGGTGGTTTTTCCAGCAGAATCCAACCCTACCATGATCACCTGAAAAGTTTTTGGCTTAGAACTGGTTGATGAGTTACCCATTCCTTGCAGGAAGTAACTTGAATCGTATTTATTGTTTATTTTATTTTGTTTGTGAAATTAAATAGAAGATCATAATACATCTCAAAGGATCTGACCAGGAAATAAATCAAACAAAAACAAATTTTATGGCTTCTACTGTTTGGTAATCGCAATTCCATGGATAATATCCTCCAACAACAAAACCAAAATAAAAAGTAAAATTAAAATTAGAATTAATTATACTCTGAAGATTGAAATAGTGAGGTTGCTACTCGTCCATCTAATTTCTTGGATAATTAGCATTCAATTATAAAATGGTCATTAGCGAAAAATTTCTCAGTTGATATCTTTATTATTAGTTTGTGGGAACTGTTAACTTTTCAGATCTTGTTGTTTTACACAATTCTTTGGCACCTAACATAAACAACAACAACTTTACGTATTCCGTTTCTATTTATGATTGATATTGCCTCAAAATCTGCGAAACAAAATATGTTTCTTTATAGCCTTCTGAACTCGAGTGGCTGAAAATGGAAATTAATCTTTTGGAAATCACCACGTTAAATTTTTGTGGGCAGGATTAATCATCAATTGTAAAGAGCCTAACTGACGAGAAAAGATTGGGTCTTCATTAATGTTATGTCGCGAGTCAAATCTAATTACATTCCAAACATAGAAGGTTATCGCTTGTGACTAAGGCATCTATTATTGGCTCGTACCCATCTTCTACACTCTTAACTAATGATGAATTAAACGATGACCAAATTTAATGTAAATAGATATGCTATTCAAAATAATTTTCTTTGAATTTCTGGAAAGTCACTAGGATTAACTTTCACCGAATTGTTGAATCAACCTCAAATCTATCTGAAAATAAGTTCACAAAGAGGATCATTCAGAGCAGATAACTCTCAAATTCCATCGAATGAAATCCAGTATACTATTTTCGTTCAATTGCGCATAGTATCAGATATTTGTTCAACTAATTGTGAGGATTAAGTTTGAATTGCTTTTATCATGACGAAATTAATCAAGATTTGCTGTATTATTCGAAAAGTGGGCTCACTATGCTTTTTTCGAGCTCATTCAGACTCAGTTTCTTTGTTTGCTGGACTTTTCTACTCTGTCATTATTCAATGAGAAGCGCCTCCATTTAGTAAAGTTTCTGGCAGATAGTAACTTTCTCTTCTTAAAGCCAGGAAATTTAGTGAACCAAAGAGTCTTTATCAACTTTTCTTCAGAAGTTTTGAGCTAATCTTTGCCCCACGCACCCTGTGAAATGTAGAAAGAGCAATGAGAGCGGATTTCAGCCTAACTGGTTACGAAATAATTGTAAGATAAGAATAACACTTTCGCACAACCACAGTTTCGAATACTGTAACACAGTCTTATTATCTCTAAAACGGCTAATTTTATTTATTTCTAAATTTTACTGAGTTTGTTCCTGCGATAATTTGTGATAAGGGCATTCTCTTCTTCTCTTCCTCGGCCACTCTAGGGGGAAAAAGTCTAAAATGAGGATAGCGCTTTACTCTCTAGAACAAATTTCTCCATTTCTCATAGGATGAAGGTTGAAAGTCTTTTAGAAGTTCTAAGCGGCAAGTTCGAAATCAGGCGAGAATTACTGAACTTGACAAAAAGAGAATCTCCTTTTATGAATAAACAAATAAATTTGTAAAACCAATCCCCCGTATTTTGTCAGTCGTACATATTACCCCAGTTATCGTGAATCGACAGCTGTAATTTCTGTCGTTTTCGAAAGATAAGCAGCTATGTTCAGTAAAATAGATGCTTTATTAATTCCGAATTTACAAAATTAATCTTGGAAGTACTGACATCGTGACATTCTAGAAACTATTTCTACACTTAAAGCAAATTTTTCTCTCAAAAAATATTTATCATTTTCAATTGAGTGTAGAAATTCAGAATTTATCTAAATATGAAAACGACAATTATGTTATTGATGATATTGGTGGCTGGATGGTTGATTTTAGTGTCAGCTCAGTCTTTTGTGCTGACTCCAGATGGAAGAGTCATAGATTATAATGATGCTGGTGGATATGGATTTCCAGGATATACTGGAGTCCGCGGAGCTGATGGTCCTGATGGTCCTGATGGAGCTGTTTATGGAGCTGATGGAGCGGACGGAGCCGATGGTGCTGACGGAGCTGTTTATGGAACTGATGGAGCGGACGGAGCCGATGGTGCTGACGCTTACACTTAATAATTCTTCCTCTCGCTCTCGCGATTGGCAATCAGAAAAGAAATGCATCCATCCTAAATCATTATTCAAGAGAAGGGCTAGTTTGTTTCTGTTCATGCCAAACCTTCCTTAAGAGCTTTAGTTTTTGAGAGGATTCATTAGACATGAAATTAATTGACTGTATATTATTATATCATTACTAAATGCCATATGTGTACTCAGAGATAAAGATTGGACCATTGAGAGAAAAACAAAAAAACAAGAAAAGCTCTTTAAAAAACAAATCTCCTGAACTTACAATACAAATCTTGCCAAGATTGAATTTTTCAGCTTTTAGTTATCTTCTTGAGAATTCAGAAGGAGTTGAGTGACTCTTTGTCATTAAAGACAGTACCTTGAGTCCATTGATGAGCTTTCAACTCTTCAAGGCTCAGGCGATCTTCTGGATCAAAAGCGATTATTTTGTTAATCAAATCAACAAAATGTGGACTGAAGATAATCTCTTCAGGGCAATCTGTCATTTCTTTATGGTTTTTCTAAAAGATGGCATGCATAGTCACCCTCGATGATGTGTTTGTAACACTCATTTTTCTCGATTTGGTAAAACTTCTGAGAGAAAATAAAAACCTCTTAGTTTAAATTCCCAATTACACAGAAATCGTTTAGGTTGAGTTTCAGGTTATTCATGAGTTACTTTCTCAGCTCTGGTCATATAAGAAAGCTGCATATGACACTGCCTAAACAGTGATCGCTTAAGTTAGGTAGAAGGCTCCAGCCGTCACATCGTTAATTTCTATATAGGAAAAATCATCACGAACAACTAACTATCTTCCAATATAATTAGTCTACAACCGGAAAAAGCTTGCATATCTCGTTTCATCCCATAGCTTTCTTAAGCCAGTCTAAGCCACTCAAAACTTCAGTAACGTCTTTGCAGGAGGTACCCTTAATCTCCCATTGTCGATCCTTTATTTCATTTAATTTGGGTTCTTCAGTGACCTGAGGAACATTCATCGCATTCACAAGGTCTTGTTTGTTGGCAAGATTTAATAACGGAAGGCCTTTGAGCTCCTTCTGCTCCAAAAACCAAGCGAACTCCTTTTTCACAAAATCAATCCTTTCCTGATCAACGCAATCAAATACGAAAATAATGCCTCTGGAGCCTGCTAAATGAATCTTCCAATATACTTTAGTGAGTTTCTTTAATGAAACCTAGTTGAAGAAAACCTCCAAGTTAGATAGAAATGGTTCGAATCACTAACTCTCTTCCCTGCGAAGCCATGTTTTGCATAACAGTTTTTTGACCTCAGTCATTTCTTTGATTCTGGCTGATCGTTAACTTCTTGAACTCAGCTTCGTATTAGTTATGATGAAATATGTTTTCCAATTATTATTCCCTCAGAAAAAATACTAATATACTTTTGTCTGATTTTCTCAGCTGCTATTGGGCACAACAAAGCTTAGTAAACTAAAAGAAGCTGAATAAAATGGTATCAAATTCGTTGGTGTTGTTTTTGGATTGGGGATGCAAGAGTCGTCAAGCAATTAGAACCTTTATATGGGTCAAAATATGCATAACATTTTTTGAGTATAAACCAAAAAGATATCCCAAATTAAATACGACGTTTAAGGAATCTAGGTTAGCCAGATATACAAGATCGTGTTGATCTCCTGTGTTTTCATTGAGACCCGACTAAACTGAGAGCAAAGAATATGAGCGAGAAGCATATTCTGGTTCCCTCAACATATCAATTCCGAATGAACGGAAGTTACACAAGAATAGCATAGTATAGGATTATTTGCATGCATGCCCAGAAATAATTAATCTACAAAAGCCGAACAATTCTAGGCTCACTTGAAGTCAGGACGGAATTTGATACCCAAACGTAAGACCACTCCGAAAAGCACGCTTCATCTACTGAAAACTAACATCTATATTTGAATAAGCATAAGGCACGATCGAGTCTGGTCGATGCGTAGATTGTATATACCATCAAATTTAGAACCTTGAATGCCGCAGTAACAACTAAAATAAAAAACTCGGATATTTGTTACCAAAAACCACTTTTTCTAGTATACGAGAGAAGCATTCCTAGCTTTCTGCTTTTTAGAACGCAAAATTGTAACAAACATATCTCCAATATCAGCCTTAAAAGCGAAAAATTGCCAAGATGTTGCTTCCTGAAGAATTCGAATAATGTTGTTGGATTAAGATATTGTCTTTAATGAAAACAAGCCATTTATTTATAAATGATATAGGTTACAAATCATGAAGCGACAAAAAGTCTATTGGGTGCGATTTACTAAAGGGTAATGTTATCAATCTTAATAATTTAAATGAACTTCAAAGGATTACATTTCTAAATCACTTGATAACATAAATCCGAGTTTTTCTTCCAGAAAAATGATTGAAAATTCATAGTTTCAGTCTTCTTTGTTTGCGGCAAAGTCTTTTCGAAATACTGTAGCATCTTAGTACAAACATCTATCGAGCCAAGTCACTAAAATTTCTCACATTTCTGAGTTACCTTCTCGAATATTCGCCTGACTTCGAGCTTTTTGCACCAATTCGATAGCCTGCAAAAGTTCTAAGCCCTCATATAAGTGCAGATAGGCGATCACAACGTGTACACTGCGAAATGCTCCATATGTACAATGAACATACACTCTCTGAAACAAGTAAACGAATAAGCACAAATATTAGGTGGATCGGGCTTACTCGATGTGTTTCTACCAATAAGTTAAGATATTGAGCTCCTTTCACTGCTCGATGGATCAAGCTCTCTGGACAATCTTCAATGGGATAATTGTATGTTGGGATAGAACCTTCTTGTACCGCTGATTTTCTGGCTCTTTTGCACCGAGACCTGTCTTTAGGCGTTTCTAAGCAGAAAATTGCCCCGCAGTTCTCACCCAATAACAAGTCTTCCTCTTTACTGTCATTGATACAGGAACCTTGATATTAAATTGTTAGTTATTTCCTTCTGAATTGAAATACCCAGAACCAAGCGGGAATTGATTTCCGAAAAAATAAACTGCTCGTATCGGGGCTCTTCCACGAAGAGAATACTGTTTTCGTTTATCAGCACTCCTTTCTGACGGCCCTCGATCATTTTTTCGGGGTTCAGCAGATATTTTAGATCAAACCGTCTATTCTTGACCACTGATTTTCTTGCAGTCTTTAAAAAATAAGCGTATATATCTATTCGCTCTTCGGTTAACGGAATCCAATAAACATCAGAAACCCAATAATCTCCGATCGGATGCTCTCGACAACTTTCAATTCTTAATTCTGTGCAATTTTCATGAAGACCCAAGCATCGACTGACTATTCCTATAGATCTTCTACCTCGCGTTTCTGGACCAAACATGTCTTTCAGCATTACTTTGATTTTCTGGTGCTGCCATCTATCTTCTAAACCGCCACAAAATTTGAATTTTTGAAAAAAAAAAGAGAAGAGCGTTGTTACCAACTCTAAATCGACGATTGGCCGCGTTCTCCGCTCTAAAGCATCTCCTGAGCCCTTGCTCCCAGCGAATAAATCCTTGAGATTTCAGTTCCGTGGGAGCTACAATATACTTATAATTAAAGCGTAAGGCTGCGCCTTCGAATTCAATGGTGACTGTCTTCGACCAGTAATCGCCCTTATAATCTCAATCAACTAAACAACGAGGGAAGCAGCTAATTACATGATAGCAGTCAAGTCGAATGGCTGACTCAAGTCTCATCCTCTCGTCTTCGCCGTTGCATAGCACGACATACACAGAGTCTCCGTAATTGCATTTGTAATGGAGATTGAATGTAACAAAGCCTTTTTGACTCTCACTCTTCATAAATTTTCATATTCCAGTTAATTATAACTGGGTTGAACGTAAAGGAGAAGTCTGATATATTCGAGAGAGGTACTGAACTGAGTAATCCAGTATGGACGATTGAAAAAAGCTAATTTAATCGCGATGAGGAACCAGACATTTTTTCTAGAGTAAAAATCGTTTGGTTAGAATTATGATTATCGAGGATTCATTGGTGACGGTACGGGCTCGAATTCGAGGACTTCTTAAAGCTTCTATAGAAAGAATTTCGAAGCGCTGAAGTCAGTGTGAGGGAGGAAAAAAAAAAAAGATTTCAGGCGAGTGAATTTTCGAAGTTAGAATAATTGATTGACTTCGATCGATGCTGTATAAGATAAAACTTGTAATAATTCAGTATAGTACGTATATTTATTAATAATGTTCGTAAAGCAAAAAGTGGATCTTTAATTTTTTTGTGTTCTGGAGTTAAATGCTGGCTAAATTTGAATAAAAAGGAACCTCACTCACCTTTTGAACTTTAGAAGAGACTGCGTGTGTTCAATAAGCGCAGTTGAAGACTCCAGAGCTATGAGGAAGATACACCTGAAAAATATAAAAATTAGACGTCGTTTTTGTGGAGTCTTACATCGTGAAGATAATAACTACAGCCAATTCTATGAGATCAGCTTAGAGTAGTAGTCTCTTGAATTGTCACACGAAATTGAAGCGAGCATCATGAGATGAGTTGCAATATCTCTAGCTACAAGGAATGAATACGAAGGCGGTATCTACTGATTCGAATTGAAAAACGAAGGTTCTAAAGGAGTAAAGCAGGCATTTTATCCAGGCAACTATGATGCAATATACGATTAATTCTTTCACGGAGATTTATACATCTTTTCAGAAATTATCGATATTTCATGAATATTCTCTGGATTATGTTTGCCTCATCGAAATCAGCAATTAATTAAGTTTCTATTTACTGACCTACACTTTTCCGGTTCTAATCATCTGAAGAAATAAAATCAAATGCCTTTTCATAAAATAGGGTGATTTCGAAAAAACAGATTTTGCAGCTTTCTCATTCTTCTTTCTCAAACTGGCCATTCTTTGTTCGCTTTTGCAAAAGTTGCGTCAATTCAAGTTCTCTAATACATCCGAAAATCTTCAGCTGGTTCTCAGACCATGCTGTATTTGTTTGGTGATGGTTCAAATTCGAAAGAAAACTTTGTCTTGTTTTATTCAGAGAGATGGAACAATTCAAAATATCGACATGAGAATTAGAGCTTCCCACAATTTTAAGATCAAGGATTTAGCAAGATGGATATTCGGTTGACCTCAAAATTCGTGATTGTAGATTCAAGTTATTCGTTCATAAATACGATGGATATTTTGGAAATATATGACAAGTGAGTCTAATATTGTAGAAACTAGCGAAATCTTGCGAAAGGGATACTTCTTGAAATTATCTTCTGTTTGGGCATTTAGATGTTCTTTTAGGAAAACAAGATAATTCGATCTAAATCAATATAGATGTCTCTCAAGAAATTTGTTTCAATCGAATTTTCTGTCTGCATTGATGTACTTGACTATTAGAATCCAGCCTCGATGAGGTCATCATATTTATTGGGTCCTAATTGAAAATTTGACTACCTTAAAACCCATCCAAGGAGTTCTCAATAAAAATTGTTGAAGCACATAAGTCCTCAAAAAATTCACTATTTCCTTTTTCAAACAGAGAGAGAGTGAGAAAAAAAAGAAATACACAACTCTTTGTTATTTTCTTGAGTAGTGTCTAAACTTTCCACTGTTTGCTAAAACAAAATGTAAGTATAGAGGTAAAAACACCTCATGTATGTTAATGTGTAAAATGTATTTTAAGAAAAAGCATTAAAGCTTACTCGAAACAAACTAATTCCCAAATTTCACCGTCTTGCCACTATGTAGATATTCTTTTCTCGTTTCTTCCGTCTGTAACTCAGTCTGAGTTGCCGGCTTTTTCAAAATCGACGTTTGAGAATTTTGATTCACGAACAAAGGCTGCAATGAATTAACTCTTTTGAAACTAATCGTTTGAGACCTCTTAGACTTATCACTCTTCGTCTCTGGGCTGAGACTTGCCGACTCTTCCACCACATGATTGATTTTTGAGTAACTTATACTCCGCATTCTCGTTTCGTTTCTCATTATAGCAATTTTCTTGGTCATCGGTGATACGGATCCATTCCTCCTCGGCTGTATCAGCAAGAGCTTTTTTAGCTCGTCCTTTTCTTTAAGCCTTTTCTTAATTCTTTCAATTAACGCGTCAACTTCGCTAGGGCGTTCACCTACTGCTAACCTCTCCGTTGAAATTTGCCCCATAGAAACTCTATTAGCTGCTGTTACGCTAGTGTACTCTGGAAAAGATAGTTTTCTTGACAAAGGGGTAGTATCCATTGAATTTGAGGCTCGAACATGAGGGAATTTATGCTGAGGCTGATTTAATGGCTTTTTCCTGAACTGTGCTCGATCCGTCTGAGGATTTCCCAACATATTCTTTAATTTTGAGAAACCTGCTGAGGCTTTGCATTCAGGAAAATTGTTTCGAAAGCATTTTCCTTCCTCCACTTTCTGAGAGAAGGTTAATGGAGGAAGTCTGGTAGGGGACTTATCGAGGTTTACCCTCTCGGTTACGATGGAAGGAGATTCTGAATTATATTTGATGGCTCGCGTGGGCGAGTTGCCTCGAGTATGGTGTGTCTGGAGCATAAATCAAGGTTATTGATTAAAAATTAGATAAAAGCTGAATAGAGTTAATCATAAATTTTTTTTATGGTAGGAAAAATTCATGAAGTAAATGGCACAGAGTAAAATGGAGTCTTTGCTGGGCGCATAGGCTCGCCGACTTTCGAAAAGCCCCGTGCTTGAGAGACACTCGCATGTTCGACGAGTTGAAACTAAAGAAACCAAGCAATTGTACTTCATGGAGGTGTTGGCTATCTATTGAATATATTATTTAAGGCTCCGCCGATCTAATAATTTAAAAAGTACGGTTTCCTGAAGGTTAGAGCACCTATGGACCCTGCTTATTGAGAAAAGAAATGATTTCTGTTCATTATAGAAAAATGAGGGTGTTTGAGGCATCTTAATCGAATAGCATTCAGCATACTGTTGAAATAAGAGGAATTTTAATTATTGTGTTATTAGTGGTTATCTCACTTTAAATTGGCTCCATTTCGATATATTTTAGAAGAAAGGAGTCTATTTATTGCTAACTTATTTAGTATAGCTGGCACTCTGGCTTCTAGCCAAACGATCAATCTCTCAGCCGAAGCACCGATTTTTTTTCCTTGCAAAGGGAATCGTGAGATCTTAACCAAAACGGAACAATATTTTATTTGATAATAACTCATTTTGAAAAATTTAGAGAATTTCTGAGTTAAAAAAATTAAAGAAATTGAATTAAAACTGAATCGCATCACTTTGTCAAAAAAAATGCATATTTCAGTGAAAATGAAAGTCGAAAGAAACTATTCTATGGACATTTACATATAATATAGCTTATTTTTGAACTCTCCTCAAGTTGAGGTCTTTGATGCTCAAAATTGCGTAAAGAAATTATTAGAAAAGTATTTTTCTCGCATTAACTTTGCTCATCAGGAAACCGCACGACCTTTTGGCTTATTTTAAACGTTCTGCCAGGCTTCGGGTGGCCAGGCGAGTTTTCTTGAAATTTGCTCGAGGGACTCTTTAGAATCGATTTAGTCGGATTTGAATGAGGCTTTGAGAAGCTGCTTTCTTCTGGAGGAGAGCTGTCTTCCATGATGCTTTTCGACGACAATCTCCTCTTGGGTTCTGTAGCCTGCCCATTTTTCAGAATGTTTCGTAGCAGATTCAGCTCTGGTGAGATTGGCAGCGAGCACGTTTTATAATACGTGCTTTTTTGCGATGCTTTCTCCGATTCCATCGAAATTCGAAGCGCGTCCTCGAAGGAAAGAAGTGCGGAGGGAGTGTCGATCTTGATGGTTGGTTTATGAGTCGGACTTCTCCTATAGTTAGTCTTCAGGCTATAAGGAACTTTTCGGTTTCCCTTTGGGCTAGTTGCTGCATGAGATTGCTTGGTCTCTTTGATAGAAGGGCTGCAAGTTGGAAGGTGAAGCTCAGGCAGTTTGAGTGGTGCCTCGTTTAATTTGGTATTTTCTCTGTGGGCGGGTGACTGTACGATGGCTTTGTACTTGAGCATCACCAAGCTAACGCTCATGCTTCTGCGCTGGAGAGGCTCATTATGATTATTAAATAGTGATTTTGGAGTCGAGATTGCCCCTGACATGTGTTTAACAAATTGATTATTAGATTAGGTATTGGGATGGAAGTTAGTAATCTAAATGATTTGTGATTCACAGGAAAATTCAAAACTAAAATTTTATTTAAGTGAAGAACACTTTTTCCAACCTTGAATAAATTTATTAATCCTGATTAACTAAACACAATCTCTAAAAAGCCCGAATCACAGTTTAATAAATTAAGGATGATGATATCACTTTGGTCAAAGGCAAAATTGTTTAAGAATAAAGAAAACTTCAAGAATCCGGTCACTTGGCATTGTGAAAGCCCCTGATTACCAAATAAGCAAATCGAAATCAGAATATCATGGGGAACAAAAAATCATAGATCAGCTCAAGAATGTAGCTTGTAAACCGCGAGCGAATTGGAACAAGCAGGATATCAGTGTACTAATTCTTCATTAAAGCTGAGGAGTATTCGGTTTCTAGGTCAAAAATGATGGGTTGAGAAGGTCAATTTAGGCTATTTACTATATTTCGTTCTTTTTCCACTGCACGGTATGAAGCGACATGATTTCATAGCTCTTTAGACAAGCGAGATTAACAATTGTCCCCCCAATGACAGACTCTCTGATTGCTGAAATAGTTCAACAAAGTCGATTTGCCAGATGTAGTCGATCACTTAGCTTGTTTTGTTTCGTGTCTCACTTTCTCTGGCTTGGAAGTTCAAAGAAAAATAAGCATTCCTTTGAGAATTACAATTTCCTGATATAGAAATTTGGATCATATTGAAAAAACTCGTTGTCTGTAGAAGCCTGTAATGATGGGTTCGGAGAACGTTAGGCACCTGGCATCACGTTGGCAAAAAATTTCGCATTCAATTGCCTGGTCTGCTTCTCTAAATAACTGCGAGAAATTTTTATTTCAGATGAGAATTTACTAATATAGCTTAACTGTTCATGATTACTGTATATATTAAAGACAAAGAAGAAATGCATAAGATTTAATCCATTGACTTTTCACTCTTCAAAGAAATTTCTAACTCGTCATTAAATTGCGAGTGTTTACCTTTATTTTCTAAGAAACTTTCAATATGCTCATTCTTTAAACAAAAAAAAAATTAAAAGGCGCCTGCGCATACCCGCAATCTTTATTTCTTCGGGAATTGCTTGCTCCATTTCTCTCGATTCTTCCTAAAAGAAGAAATGAAATGCTCTAATAGCTTCCCTGCTTGTTTTCCAACAGAATATTGCAGCGCCATTAAAGGAATACTGCCTTTGAGGTCAGTCGCTGATATCAAAGTAATGCTAACTTTCTTTGGATTATCTTTATCCTCTTCAAAGATCATCACAGAGGTATCCTCAGCCCTTAGTACGCCTTTCCCAACCGGAATTTGGTCATATTCCACAGTTTGCAGCATAAGCAGCCAAAATCTTCCGTTTCCTCTTGGGATGCCTAACTTATCAAGCTCTTCTCCATGCGATTGGCTGTTTATGTAATAGCGGTAGTGGACAAAATCCCTGTTGGTAATTGGGAAAGGCATCTTCATTTCGTGATGAATCAGGTCCTCGTTCTCAGAAAAAGATTGGACGATTCTCATGCTTGAGAATGTCCCGTCCCATTGCTTTCGCATCTCTAAATTGATGTGCATTTGAGCAAGCATATCAATATCGCCGTCCATTACAGTGGCAACAGACCGCACGCCGATGTTAGAGTCGCCTTCCTTAAATTTCACGTACACTTGTTTCTCTTTGTCTGTTGAGGGGAAAAAACTTTTAGTTTCTTTGAAACGAGAGCAGATAGTACCGTTTTGATCGAGCTTCCAAGAAGAGTAGTCAATATTGATGAGATCTTTTATTTTATTTATATCAAGAGGGAATGGAGCGACTTGTTGAAGGAGTTTAGTTGAATTAGCACTCGTCGTTGTCGTAGGCGTCTTAAAACCATTAACATGGTCTTTCTGTGACGAGTCTACCGTGAGATCACGTCTATCGGTGTAGTATTCTAAAACGAAAAATAAGGAGCATTAGATCCGAACGAGTAAAGAGAGAAAATTTACTATAATTTCCAAAATTGTCCTCAAATTCGTAAAAGACTTCTTCTTCACTCTCTTGGAAGTAATCAATATCTACAGATTTATAACCTCTTATGCGGAAGGATTCTTCAACAGAGCCGTTTTCATTCCAATTAGAGGGGCTATCATTGTAAAATGCTGCTCGATTCGCATTGAGGTTTTCGCTTTTGGAGGATTGCCTTGGCTGTACTTGATTGACCACTTGGTTGCAAGATTCAATGAAGGACGCTATGAAATGAATAAGAATTTTCAATTATAGTCAGAAAGGGTACCAATAATGGCTTTTTTCGATGGAATGACAGCAAAGATGAAGCGGTTTTGGAGGATGTCAACATGCCAATCAGTTATTGCGCGGTCTCCTTGGCCAGACAGAAAGAGGCTGTGAATAAACTTATTTATGGAAGTCTGGAGGAGAGAGAGCGTGGAAAGGTAGAGCTCATAAATGAGCACTTCTTGCCTGTTTTCGAGACGCCTTCCGAGGTAAATAGAGGTGTTGGAGAGCTTCTCGTGAAGCTGAGAGGAAGCGAAGTGTTGCTGTATAAATTTATGCATTTAAGTAAAACTTTTATCAGATAATCAAGCTTTCTTCCTTTTAAAATTTAGAATAAATAGAGTACTAATAAAATTCATCGCTGTAACCAATTTATTTCAGGTTCACACAACGAAAAAGATTAATGAATAACTTCGAACTGAATCTAACAACCTAAATTATATAGTGTGCGGCTTTGGTGGTTGCCCTGTGTAGTATCTATCAAATCTGATCTGAATGATATGAATTCCAAAAATAATAAAATTTAAGATATGATTTCTGTTGTGAGAAGACTGTGCAGTTTTTCTCTTCGATAAACCATCCGCTGTCGAAAAAGCTGTGATTTGAAATGCTTATGTATATTATTTGATTAGTATGACTTGGAATTGGAAGTTTGACCTCGAGAGATATATGGATGGGTTGTTATAAAAGAAGTCGCACATTTTCTCATAATAGTATGTTTCTTTAAAATGTGCTTTTGTAGAAACCAATGGCGTTATGTCCATGTTCATTTCAGATGGCAAGATTATATTATTGAGTCTTGTTTCATAATCCAATAAAGTTCAACCTGGAGCGGACAAGTCTCTCTTGTGAAGGAAAAAAAAAATACAGAAAAGATTCTGAAGGTCTAAAACAATCTGGCATCTCACTGAGACTGTTTTAAGGAGGAGAAAAATAAGTCTTTAAGAAGTTAAATAGAAATGTTGTTTGAGATTGTGAATGTATAATTCCGGTGGAATTTTACTCCTAACCTAAAATTACTTCAAAATGTGGATTAGTGGATCCTGCCTGTAGCAAATTTGTGTATTTCAAATGAGAATTCTATTTATTCTGATTAATCTGGTTGATCAAGACCAAGAAAGAATTGATTCACCAATAGAATTTTCGAAGAACTCCTGAGAAAGCTAAAAACGCTCTTCGGACGATATATACAGACTATATAGATGGCATAGAAATTGTAATACTGCCACAAAACAATATTAAAGTCAATCCGGAATTTGCTTTCTCTCTTCAAGTTAAGCTCCGGAATATTTAATTCTCTCTTCTTCTGGGTCATTGTGTGAAAAGGCTTGATTATTAAGAATTCTTAAGAAGAAAATCGCTTTAGTTTTCCTGTGTTTATTCTCTCCTCTCAAAGATCTAGCTGAATATGAGAT
>ENA-UOUE01001184-UOUE01001184.1-compost-metagenome-genome-assembly--contig:-NODE-1184-length-17643-cov-16.855459_pt1 | contig 17643 bp, 10 predicted proteins | sample MGYA00238146_ERZ747223 | MGnify/ENA primary metagenome ERZ747223 (study PRJEB28781, sample SAMN06268865) | compost metagenome | isolation source: single cell | place: USA: California, Emeryville, Joint...
TAATATAGCATGATGCGAAATGGGCAAGGAAAAAATAACCTTAAGGAGACAAAAACTATGTTTGATTATGACTGCTATTTATTTTATAGGAACCGGAGCATACTATGACTGATTGATTCTCCTCGAAAATAAACCCTGCTTCAAACAGAGAAGTTTGGCAAACCGAGAATTCACCTAAAAAATCGGTTTTCTTAGTTCTTTCTCTATATCTCTCTTTTCCTTCTTATAAGTGTCCTCTCTCGAATAAGCCTTCTTCATTAATCCGAAAAGTTCACTAAATATCCTCTATTTCTTAAATAGAAGAGAGCAATCAGATCTAATGTTCGATCTTCGATATTTGTGATTTAGGAAACGCGTCGTCATACAATGTTTGTTTACGCATGAGTACTTCCTCTATGTTGAATATTCTCATGTTTCTGGGGCTCAAACAGACTCCAGAAGAAATTCAAACGAATTTCGATAAGTGAAGTGCTATTTAAGGTACGTTTTTGACCATTACTATATAATAAATCGATTCTTATTGCGAAACTAAGAGAAAATTTATTAATATTTCCAGCATTTCCGCGATCAGAAAACGAATTGCGTTAGGAGGTCCATTGGTTGACAACTCTTACTTTTTCTTTTTAAGAATCTCCCTCACTGCCAAAATCCTTTAAGCATCGGAAAAACTCAGCAGCTTAAATTGAAAATTAAACAATATCTGTAGAGAATGCTTTACAACTAGGCTAGCCCAACTCACTCGTACTCCATTTGAACTGATACTCTTAATAATGCGTCTAAGTCTTCCAAAGGTTGAAATTCTCATCACAAAGACGTTCTCTTCCCTCCTTTCTGCTGGAAATTCCAATAAATTTGAATCTATAAGATATATTATTTTATGCTTACAATCCTCTCGGAAAATTTTGATGTTACTGCTGAGGGAATACTCATTTGTGTGCTATCCACGGCCAATTCAAAAAGTTATCCTTACAACGAGTTTAATTTTTCCCATTTACTACCTTTAAGTTAGCGGTTTATCCATTGTAATATACAAAATATCTTACAATTACTCAGAAAATAAAATTTTCTGTCCTGAACAAATGGAGTCTGCACAGATTATTCCTCCTAAACTACTTGAAAAATATACCGATTTCACTCTTGTTCAGCAAGGCTTCTCCCATAAAACCTTCAAAGCTATCTCAAGAGAGAGTAATCAAAACTGCATTATTCGAGTTCTGGACGTACATTCTCAAGAATATCTCAAAAACAGAGATCTTGCCACGACAACTTTCCTACAAGAGGCTTTATATACATGCCTAAGACTCGGGCTCACAGAGCCATCAGAGGTGATACTCAAGGATTTCGAAGTTAGCGGAAATTTGATAGCATTTGTATTGAGAGAGTCTTGTTCACCCTTATCCATGAAAGATGTCAGCTTACTCCGCGAGAATCGAGCAAATGAGCAAAGGAGTTGCCGCTGATCTGGTTTATCTCTCAAAACACCTGAAAATAGCCACCAAGAAAAAGATTAACCTGCAAAATATCTATCACAGCGCGATATCAGACTCTTTTTTTCTCGCAGGCTGGGCAGAGAATCTATTCAATGAGCAAGAAGTAATATATTCTGTTTGCTCCCATCATTCATTATCCTAATTGTATTTTCAGTCGAATGCTTTGCTTGAAGGCCAGGAGATAGAAACTGGAAAAGCTGATATCTATAATTTAGGAGTATCAGCCTTGGAAGTGTTAGGAATTGGGCCTTCACACCGCGAAAAGCTTTTGAATGGGGATGCAATTATTCCTGAGAAAGGAGAAGTCGAGCTAAGGGAAGAAAATTTAACCAAAATCATCGCGGATTTCACAGACGACATATCAACCCACAAACTTCTTCTTGGAATGCTTCATCCAAATTTGGCTGAACGTATTAGTGTTCATGATATTCTTCACATAAGGAAGGAAGTCCAAGAACCAAAAATCCCGGTCATGCTACCTCAAGATGATGAAGGCAAACAAGAAAAGGAGAAAACTTCAGTTCACGAAGAAATTGCCGGTGATGTTCAGGTCACTATCCAAGAAAATGCGAGTCCTATGAAAGAAAGTAAACCCCCAGCAATCTTGAGCAAGAACAAGATATGGAACTATATATATAAACTCCTTCACTTTATTGGTGTTCACAGCAAACAAATTTGATATATATCTCAAGTATTAATGACGAAGCTGTCAACATTAATTTCATATATGAAGGAGCCCAGCTCAGTCACATTGGTAATCTCCAAAACAATTATTTTTTTGATCCTGCTCGGTCAATAGGCACACAAAGAGGTTTTACGATGATACAACCGTTAAAAGGAACAGATTATTTCATTTCTTCGATATCCAGTTGGGGTGATTTCTCCAATTTCGAAATTTTAGAGCTTTCGGAAACAAGCAAAAGAGTATATGAGCACGGCGATACTGCTGGAGGTAATTTTAAGCTCTTTTATTCAAAAGTGATAATCCACGCAAGGGATCTTGGATATCGCGGTGAATGAAAGGAGAAAACTCCTGGGACTATTATCAGCAGGAGAGACCGCGTACCATTTGTTTAGCTACGATTCGATGCGCTTGTTAAAGGCTCAGAAAATCAAGCCTCGAACTTGTAAGTTAACATGAAATAAATACTCATAACTAAATTTTATTTAGCTTTAGTTCAAGGGTTGGATTTTGATCCTGAAGGAAGACTTGCCACATGCATTAATAAAGAAGGACACAAGTTTATTTTCAACTTAGATTCCGGGCAAGTGTTCGAAACTCGCACCAGAAACTCCAATTGTGGTAGCCTCTGATTGGTGTTCAGTTTAACAGGCTTGGTATTTTAGTTTGGTTTAACAAATGCCGTTGGAGTCCTGTGTTTGCATTGATAGCGACAACACATGATGGTTCGACCGTCGAATTTACTGATCCTGAAACAATACAGGTCGTTAATCGCGTCAAGGGTTGCATGGGAGAAGGTGTCTTTGCTTTCGTTTTTTGGGGCACTGATTCACTGATAATGTGGTTAGGTGTAACTTGGATTGATTGGCATCCTCAAGGTGAATTGCTTGCCCTCGGTCATCGCGACAAATTCGCTGCTATTCTGGATAAAAGAAAAGATGATATAGTTCAACAGTTTGCTAATGTCCATACTGGTAAATATGATTTCTACCAGAGAAAATTTTACTTTTTGTTTGGAAATAACAAATCTCAGATTACGTGGTTAAATGGAGTGCTTGCGGAAAATATTTGGCTACTTCATCAGATGATACAAGCGTAAAAATTATTGAAGTGTCGACGGGGAAGGTGTTAGTAACAAGGAAATCTTGGCGGGCAGAGTCTGATCGTAAATTTGATATTGTTTCGAAGCATTGATTATTCACTAAATTGGGCATTTTCTGTCGGATTCATTTAAATTCTCAAAGGAAAATAGTCTTTTCGAGATGAAGTATTTTTTGGAGCACGATAATAACACATTTGGTGCTTGTTATATCAAATAATTACATAAGTTCTACTACCTTTAAGGATTAAGTTATTGCTGATTGTAACGCAACAAAATACATTTCTTTTTTCAAATAAAATGCCCACTCAAATTCTTTTGTGAACCTGAATAGAAGAATTAGAATATTATTAGTTGTAATTTCCATATTTTCAATGTTTGTTTAAGCAAGTTTAATAGCAGGAGCCTTTCCAATAAGTTAATTAATCAAGCCTATGATTTCTCATAATTAAAGATATTTGAATTCTCGCAGGATACACTACAAAGCGAATCGAATCTTATGGAGCGTTTACAGAAGACCAACATGGAATTTAAGATCCTCTCAAAAGTTTAACTCCTCTACAAAGAGTTTAAACCTCTCCTAAAAGCAGCTTCTTATCAAATGCTCGAGCCTCCTACAATTCATTCACATGAGAAACGCTATCATCTGGATTTTTGACTCCACAAATGAATTCGTCAACAAAACTATGACGATACAGCAACAACCCTCTTCATACAAGAGCTACTTCGTCTTTAATACCGCTATCTTGACTCTGGTCTCCTCAATATCCTCGAAATTAGTTATGATGGCAACCAAATTGCATGCGCTACTCTTCCGTGTCTAATGTAGTGTATTTGATGAAGGAATTGCGAGTTCTAAGGATCTCAGAATCGATGATAAGATGATAAGCGATATTCTGTCAGATACAATTTTTCTTCTTCGAAAGAAGATTCCAAATGAAAAACATTCTGGATACATTGGGTTGGAGAATTTCTCAAGATGATGGAACACAGCACACGTACTACTGAGGTAATGGGGCAAACCTGATCGAAACCAGCAAGATCGACCTAACAACAGAAATCAAAGAGCTGGGATTGGTAGTACAAAAAATAAAAAAAATCAATTGTTCTCTTTCGGAGAATTCAGAGACCTGAACAATGAAACTGTCAGCTGTCTGCTCTTGCCAGGTCAATTTTGAGGATCTAAGTCAGCATTCTTCAGAATTATGAAACCTCCACGAGTGTTTCTATACAAAGCGTGCTTTACATAAATCAGGTGTCAAAGAGTCAAAATATGGTCAGATTGCATCACAAACCAGATCGCCACAATGTAAAAAAGAAGAACGAGAGATTCTCACCATCAATTCTAATTATGAATACGGAGGCAAAGATGTTGGCAATGAGCTTTTTCCTCCAATCCGGCTCTCATACTTAACTGTGAGCTGAGTGTTCTTGATAAATGACTCTTCTAACCACAATTAGCAGTAGAATGAAGTATATATCATTTGCCTCGCTAGTCGTTCATTATCTTGTATGTATTCATTTTTCTCGAAAAGCAACAGCATATCATGGGTGTTAAAATTCATTATCATCAGATATTGCAAGAAAGTTGAGAGCCAGCTTTAATTATTCATACGTTTGGTGAGAGTATGATTAGAAACTATAATTCGCCTTAAGGGTGAGCTATTTCAAGCTCTTTCGAAACTGAATATTGCATTTTTTCATATGATATGTATCAACTCAATCTTAACTCAAACTCCTCTAACTATTATTTCGCATAAGAGATTGTATGTATAAAAGATATCCTTAGCCAATGGAGCGATGAAGAACATCCAAGTTCACTGATATTTATTCCAAATTTAATCGATTTCTTTTATGATTGGTTGTGGACTTGAAGCTGCTACTGGAGAGCAAACACCTCAAACTCTTTCACAACGAAACTTCTCTCATTTGTGAAATACTTACGGCCTTTCAACTGATAATAAGTATTACCAGTATCCGAGTAGCTTCCACTAACATGACACTGGTCAGTAATGGCCAAATCAGAAACATTTCCCCAGCAAGGACCCCACGTCGAGTGCGAATATACCGCATGCTGCTGTTCCTTAACTCCGAGCTTTTCCTCAGAATCTAGCGAGAAAAGGAAACTCTTAGTGGTTGGGAAATAAGGGCCTGTTCCATCTGATATCCAATCAAATGGCGAATAGCCTCCAAATCTTTCTCCAGTGGTCGCTTGAATAACGACTACAGTCGGCCCTTTCTTATCGCACTTTTGATGGAAGTTATAACCTCCCCAGCCATGCTTCGACGCGCGATAAATCAATTCGAATTTTCCAGACGCCACTCCTGATTCGGAGAGCCAATGCTTGATCAAGTTCACGTATTTCTGTTCCTTGATAATGAGAGAATCAATACCTATAGATGTGAGTGATAGCTTGGCAATCGGGTTCACTAAACTGAGTTGGATCTCTGCAAGGCACTTATTTACAGCCGAAGTGTATTTCGACTGAATTTCTTCGAATTTAATCGGATCACCGAACAACGAAGTCGGCATCTTGTTAGTGGTTTCGGACAACGCGCGGCTCATCTCTGTGACTCCTGCATGCATGCTTTGGACAATTTCTTCGCTCTTCAACCCGATGAAACTTTGTTTCTCGTCAATTTCGCTTTTTAATAGCGCCAAGAACTTTTCTAATTCTCTGGAATCTTCTAATTGATTAATTTGAGAGACCAGAGACTCGAAGGTCATGTCCTTCGTGGAGCCCTCTTGACATTCCTTGATTCTATCAGAGAAGAGCTTGAAATTGATGTCTAACGTGACGAGTTGATCATCGAGGAGCTTAAGAGCTTCGATTCTCTTTTTCTCCAATTGATCGATGAATTGCTGCTTGAGATTATCGAAAGTTTGATTAGTTCTGGCCTTTTCTTTTTCGATATGATCTGCGAGTTGCATTTTGATTTCTTGTTCTTTGTGAAGGACCTCAGCGACGCCATCTGGAAGATGCCGAGTTTTTGCAGCAAGCTCTTTGTCGTGAATTTGGACTTTGACGGCTTGGTTAAGGAGATTTTCGACAGCATGGAGATTTCTTGGGACGATTTTGTCGAGATTGATCAGACATTCGACACAATAAAGTGAGATGCTGCCAAAGCCGTAGCTAATCTTACGAATTGGCTCGCCTGAATGAACTCTGCAAATGAATTCTTTGATAGAATTAGCTCTTTCCATCAGTTTTTGATTAAATTATATAAGATATAAAACGCCTGCTATTTAAATCAAGAGTTAAAGTAAAATTTCCTGTAATATGAACCAGCCTACTCCCTCCTATGCAAAGATAACAAAAATTACTATCAACACTGATGATTCAAGCTTCTTCTTGGGTCTGACTGATCAAATGTTTTTGAAAGAAAGAAGCCTATCATTGGCAATATAAATCCGTTCTGGAACTCACATTAAAAGGAAAATCATTTGAGCTGCTAAATCGAGGTTTGGTTCGAGAACCTGATGCTTCTTTTTCTGAATTATCAAAGGCCCTTTCTTTTATGACATAGATTTTTTAAGTGCAAACATTCGAGCTGATTAAATGCCAACAAAAATTGTTGACTCATGCGTGGTCAATCCAGTTACAACTTTATAATTTGCATTCTGATCAGAAATCAATCAATTCTAAAAGATACCATGAGAACAGATTTGTTGAGTTCCTGCAGGCTCTAATTAGATAATGCTCTTATAGCTCAGCATCATGTCGACTTTTCCATCTCAAGTAGAAAATACTCTCAAGGTCGAGGATTAGCTTCACACTTTAAGTAGAAACTCATTCAGAGGAGAATCTAATATAGGAATCTTATTCAACAAAAAGACTGTTTATGGATCCAAGCATGAAGCATACTTTAAAGTTAATTCTAAATAACATCTTATGGTAATGGCAGAAGATTAATCCAATCTTGCCTAAGAAGTGAAATACTCTCAATCCTGGGATTAAAGGATAAATTAAATAACTCTGCAACGCTAATAAATCGTACACTCGGAGAAGCAATCTTCTTGAAGATTGACAACTGGTAGAAGGATCTCAATTCAGAGGCCTGGAAGATATAGCTGATAGCAGTGAGACTGAGAACTTTAGGCTCTTTTTTTTTTTTGTTAATAAATTAGATATCATTTTCCAGCCATTGTATTCCAACACGAACAATTGCGCATCCAATATTTCAATACCTTCTCCTATATGAATTATTATTGCTTTTCGACAACATTTGTTATGTTGCATTTGACTAATTCATAACATAGCCTGGATAGACATTAAATGGCCCTGAGCAAGCACAATAATGATGATAATTCATATCGGAAATCAGTTTTTTTTTTCGAGAAATTTCTCCACTGTGAGTCTAAATCGTTCATTTAATTCATCCATTATCTATTTCGCGAACTAATTCGAATTCCTATGGGAACTAATGAAGATGCTGCTCGGAAAGTTAGTCACCGAAATCAGCCTTTAATCTGAGCTATCAGTTGGCTAAAAATCGCTATTTGAACAAAACTCGCGATTGATAGGTATCTACAGCGTTGGAAAAGGGGAAGCTACCCTTTTGGCTCGATTCATACCGTCAATCATGTATGATCAAGCAAACAGATAAGATCGCTTTTGCAGGTCTCTAAGGGAAAGATCCTGAAGACCAGAAATTGAAAGGTAATAGCTGGCATGAGTAAGGAAACTTATTCTGATTTGAGAGATGATATCACAAGATACCCTATTTTCATCTCCATAAATTCCATTGTTCAGGCCATCGATTTCAAAGCATAAGAATCTTGCCTTTTAGCACCATCAATCTTCTCAAAACCATTGCCTGTTAATGAAAGTATTAATCATGCATACCATTTTAAATGATATAGTAAAAATGATATAGGAAGTCATTATTTCTGATGCTTAACTAAGACTCTCAGTATTTAAGCACTCTACTCATGACAATGATAATTAAAAATTTATTGTGAGGACTACAGATCGACAGTGACTACAAGATGGCAGACATTGACACCCAAATTCAAGAGCTTGAAGCCAAAAATACTCTCTTAGAGAAACAGATCGAGGCACTTCAAAAAACATTCCAAGCCGCCAAACTGAAAACCATCCAAGAATTCGACGCTCAGGTCGATAAATTACTCAAAGAGCAACAACAGGCTTATGAAAAAGAAATTTCTGTTCTGACTCAAAACCTCCAAGCTGACGACAATAACATTGACGAGATCCAGAAGCAAGTTGAAGGGTACAAACCTCGAATTGACAAAATTTCGAGTAAAAACTTCATTAAGACTCTATCTAAGCTATTTCTCTTTAGAGCCAGAAGAAGGCGAAAAACCTGACGATTTTGTTAACAATTTGTAAAAAAATAAATCTCATCACAGCCCTTTTTTGACATTTGTTGGCTTTTATGTAGCTTAGGACAAATGAATAAATTACTGCCTGCAAAGTTGCAACCAATCAGCGAAGAGCTTAAAAAAAAAATTGCAGAGGAAGTCATAGCGGGAAAGATCCAGCTTGAAACGGGATTGAAAATCAAAGACGAGCTTTACACGCAGATGAGACCTGAACTAAAAGAAATCATTGATAAAAACAACCAGGGTAAGCAGCGCGATCAAATTTATCTTTACTCGTGATATTGTAGAGAGAAAGGAGGTCTTTGCTGATATCAAAGCCTATGTAAAATTGGCTGAGCAACTCTACGATCAAATTGATGTTACAATTACAAGAGTCGAGGCTGCTCTCTTACAGGAACTTGGTATTCCTCAAGACTACTGGGTTGCTTGTGTCAATACGATGGCTGCCGTCTCTCCTGACATATACTCCCTGAGCACCTCTTTTGCCAACAGATACAAGTATTCTTTGATCATGAAGGTATTCGACGCTCTCATGGCTTGTTAGTTCTGAGACCGCAGATGGAAGCTTAACAGAGGAGGAAATCAAGACTTATCTAAGGGAACAGATTAAAATTCTCAATGAAGAGAGTGAGCAAATCATCGCGATGAGCCAGCACTTGGTAAAATGAACGAGAACGCGATTGGATTTGAATAATATTTTTTTATTAATGTTAATAGGCAAATCCTTTCAGAACCAACCCTTTGATTGCGACTAGATTGGATGATTTGACAGAGCAAAGGGTTGGACTTAGAACAGCGCATTTTTTGAATGCATTTCAAACCCAGGGGGCGAATCTCTTGTCGAATCCAACGAGTGAGTTTGTGGTCTTGTTCCAAGAATATGCATCTATATACAATCAAAAAATGGGAGGACTCGTAACATATTGAAAGGACTCGTGAAGTCACAGGACAACAGCAAAAATTTAGCTCATATATGAAATCTATACCATCGAAGTAACTAGATTAAATATTGAAAAATGTTCGCGTGATGAAGTGAGTTATACAGATTAGAGCTGAAATATGGTAATACCTCAAGGATTTATTCAAATTAACATTATAGTCATAAATTTCTGAGGTGAAATTTTTTTAAGTTTAGTTTGCTAAATTTGAGGTAGGTTTCATTTCGTACGAAAAGAGAAAATAGGCTTGATTGTTCTTTCCTATTATAATACGTGAGATCAATTATTTTTGGTCTTTCTTGAATTAATTGAGTTTTAAGCTAAGATAATGCTATATTCTTCTTGAACTTTTGGCTCCTCTCTGTATTTTAATGATAGTTAGCATGCTAACTATCTGTAGTTCGTTAAATTGTAGTTCTACGGACTCCTGAACAAAATTGTTATGTAAATTTTTTCATTTAAATTTCTATTTTAATCATAGTACACAATAAAAAATTAGAAATTTTACCTTCTGCTAATTGCTTTGTAAAATTGAAACTAATATCAAGATTACTCTACATTTTCCTGTCCTCAATAAATATAATATAAATCACTTTCCCAAGTGAATGAAATACGTATTAATATAACCCAAGAATGTACGGATCATAAAAAAAATAAATGATATTAACTTAATACCTCTTAGAAAAGTTCATTGGGAGATTATCACCTATATTATTCGTGGAGAACTGAGGTAGGGGCATGTCTTCGTCGATTGGTACTTCTTCGAATAAACCTTCTTGGCGTAAATAATTAGGATTGTATCCTGAATTTACAGGGAACCCATTCATCTCCCTCTCCAAATTGTTAGTTGCAACATTGGGCGGCGGAGTAGCAAAATGATTTAGGCATTGCTCTCGCATATTTTGATAATAGGTGGTGAATTGATAATTCTCTCTGGGGTTTTGGATTTGAGGCGGGTTGTTCCCACGAAGAGCAATGCTTTCACTAATTCGTAGGCGTTAATTCATTAGAATAAGGTCTAGACTTACCGATATCTCATCATGATCCTTTTGAGAGTCTCGTTCTCGTATCGAAGTTTTGAAATAGTCTGGTAAGCACTTTCTAATTCAGCTAGCACCGCTGTATGCCGATAGCAAGAGTCAGGCTATTGAAATTATTTAAGAGTATAATTTTTGGAACAGAATTACCTGTGAAGAGTGCTCATCCTTGGCGTGTGTGCTATCTTTGAATTTTTTTCTTTGGATTGAGCTTAGCAACTCTCTAAGGAAAAAAATTAATTTGATTACGATAGGGAGAAATGACATTACGTTTTCCCTTTACAAAACTTTGGGTGTTGGTAAATCCGAGCGCCTCCTGGTGATGTCATTTTCTTGAAGCCATAGAAATTCAACTATTATTCATTCATTTATGAATTAAGAGATTCAATCACTTGTCTAATAAATGAGGAGTAGTTGGAATGTGAAAAATATGTCGCGAGCATTTTCTCAAACTCCTGGACTTCGCCTTTCAGCATGAAAGATAGCCCATCATCAGGATCCCAACAAATAACATCAGCATTTCCTTCATCCTGGAGATATTCAAAAATCAATAAGTTCAGAAGTTAACTTTACCTCTAGCATGCCATATAGTATCTCAATGAACCGCTTTTGAGGGCCTACATGTTTCGAATGCGCTGAAATAATGACTTTCTCACGAAAACTAGTCGTCTCGCCTCTTTCCATCAGATATTTGCGCTAATTCTAATGCTTAATTATTACCAGTTCTGAGTGACTTTCGACTTATATCTTCGATTTTTTTGAGGCCAGCATTTATTTCTATAAAACCCATTCTAACTTGCTCTAAATCGGGTTTGATGATCAGAGTAAAACGTTTTAAATATAACTTCCAGAATTATTTGTCTTTTCAGCATTCCTATAACTAAAAAAATTTGGCAGGGAGCATATCAAAATTTATTAAATATTTCAGGTCTGAAATTTTAGGTATTCTCCTGCTATGAAGGTAAGGAGGACATCAAACCCGCGGTTTAGGATCCTTCATAAAGCTGTAGCTGAAATGAATCAGTTTCGTGTATATTTAAGAGCTGGATAATAGTTTATTTATTTAATTTGCTTGATTCTTCAAGTTTGATTGACTTCGCTACCTAAGTTTCCTCTTCTCCGTGCGAAATGTTCTGCTTTTCTGTTGTTTTGGTGATTTCTTACATGAAAGCTACCCCTATTTCAGCTATCCGTAAGGAGGAAAAAATTAAGCGGCGATCATTTTATCAAAAATCGAGTTAAATATTGGAATTTATTCTTAGCTATCGTTCAAATAAAAGTAAATTTTTTTTTGCGTTGAAAAATAAATAAATGAGTTAGGGCAAAGTGGTTATCCTAAATGCATTTGCGTTCTTGTCGCTAGCGCATCATCAAGTTGCGATTCTTCAGCTTTACCGCGTTGTCAAAGAGTGACCCAATCACAATGATTGGTGGGTCAACCGGAATTATTGATTTGCGAGCTTAAGTTACGAATAGTGCCGATCTCAAACAACTAATCAGGCTCCTATATTTCTTACGTGCGATTTATAATGAAAGCTACGCTGATTACTCCGAATATTTCGAATTAATTCTTGCCTTCGTGTGCAATCATAAGATGCGAGAACCTGCTTATCAACAGCAAAGTTTCTCATAGGGCTTACAAAATGAGTAGCTTAGAGGAATTAACAGGTCTATGAGCTTAGAATGTGCATAAAGAAGGCAACTACATTAACGTACATATTTTAATGAACAAATTTTCGAGTCGAAGCTCATACTTACATCGCTATCAGAACCAAAGACCAATTCGGGCTAGAGAGAAGTTTTAATTACAAACTTTATGGAGACGACTGTCAACCTATCCTTAGAATATACTTTCAAGGTAAAACAGAAACCAAAGTAATGAGAAAGGTAGCAATTATATTGAAGTCATGTATGTAATTTTAAGTTGTGAAGTTGGATAAATAAATCAGTCGATCCAGCAAGCAGTATTGATGAATGAAAAAATCGAATTATTAAAAAAAAAAATAAAAATCAGAAGCTGTTGTTGTAAATATTTGTGGACAAGTCACTATCTAGAGTTTCAGTGAATGCTCTTTCTTGAGGAAAATTTTGACTTGGAAATTGAAGAGATGAGTAATTTTGGGAGCTTATTGGATCTCCAACGAGTCTCCAGTCAGTAACGGAATAAGATTGATCCATCTAAGTGATAGAATAGTAAAAAGACGGCTTGTTTCCTAAATCTTACAGTGAAACTCGTAGAATTGCCTCGTGCATTTTCGAATTCGAAATTGTTTCTGCTAAAATCAGAAACATTCAAATTTGGGTACCGTTCCCAAATATTTTGATGAGAGAAGCTATTGTATTCCTCTCTTGGCCTTTGAATTTGATTTTGACTACTCGCACCAATAATATTTTCTCTAGCCCTAAGCATTAATTAGTGAAACTAAGAATTTAATTCACCGAAATCTCACAGCGATCCTTCTGAGACTCTCATTTTCGTATCGCAGCTTTGAGATAGTTTGATATGCACTTTCTAACTCAGCTAACAATGTTGCATGTCGATAGTCATAGCCATCATAATCAGGCTATCAAATATTGGGTTAATGAGCAATGCTTCTATTTTTGGAAAGAATTACCTTTGGAAATTGCTTGAGATCGCTCGCAGGCATACTTTCTTGATGTTTTTTTCTTTTGATAGAACCTAGTAACTCTCTAGGTATAAATTGTTTTAAACTTTGATATGTAGAGCAGGTGTTATATACATTTTTCCTCTACAAAATCTAGAATTCTGATAAATCCTATCATTTCCTGGTGTCATCAATTTCTTGAAACCATAGAGGTTCAGCTATTATTGATATTGTAGAATTAGAGAGATCAAATCAAAGTTCGAGTGCCTGTCTTGTAAATGACGTGTAGTTGGAATGCGAGAAATATTTTGAAAGTAGTTTTTCAAACTCTTGCGCTTCACCTTTCAGAGTAAAAGACGATCCATCAGCGTTCCAACTAATAATATCAGCATTTCCTTCATTCTTGAAGCATTATAAACCAATTAGGCAAGATTGTCATTTTACCTCTAGCATTCCATAAAGTACCTCGATAAACCGTTTTCGAGGAGACTTTGGCAAAGAATTCATAACTTTCTCGTGGAAGCTAACAGTCTCGGTTCGTTCCATACAGATATTTATTTAAATAATTCTTCAAATTTTAATTATTACTAATTTTAAGAAGACTTCAAATGCTTCTTCTTGATTCCAGATCAGCGATAGTTTATACGCAATTTCTGCTGATTTAATAAAATGTTTCAAGCTCAGAACAAATAACGCAAACAACTCCAAGCAAGATAAATTTCAAAATCTCCAAATATCAGAGCGTTTTACACCAACGCTTGAGCTTCTAACGTTTCTACTCAGATCATGTAAAGCAAGAAACTTGCACCTCCAACCTTCTCTAAATCCGAGAAATTTTTTCGCTTATGAAGTCCTGTAAATTCTCCAAGGTCTCTCTTGCAGTTGCTCCTGTCCGCAAAACTTGTTTGATCTATTTCTTCGGAGGTAAGATGAAAGAAATAAATTTAATTGCTGCCAGTCTTGGTTCGAGAGAACACATGGAATTTTAGAAAAAAAGTGATCATTGTTTGGGATGCGTCGGGTTGGAATCTTCTATTAGAGAAAATTATTTTCCATAATCTTCCAGAACAAAAAATATTCAACGTCATGATACTGAAGGCTAAGAAATTCCAGCTAAGAGTTTACACTGGCACAGAAAACCCCTTTTACAAGTTCCTTTTCGGTCTGAGGCAGCTAGTACTTTATTCTCACTATGTCGCTCGAAAATATTTCCTTATTTCCCGTCAAATTTTGCCCTGATTGCTCGCTTCCAGGTTTGACATGCAGTGCGATTTAATTTTCGGAGAAAGTTGGCAAAATGGCCTTCTGTTATGAAAATGAAAACCTAAGCTGTCTGCTTGCTCTCTTAGATTACTTGCAGAGCTTTGATCATTAATAATTCTGAAGAAACGTTGGGCTTAGATCCAAAAGAATAGATAGAAATTTTGAACCAAATTGCTAATTACACAAGTAATGTTAAGTCACAGCAAAGAGTATCCTGATGGCTAGGAATTCCATCTCTCAAGTCTAATACTTTGCTGTTGACTTTCAAGTTTTTCTATAAAAAATTCCTAAATATTCTCTTCGCTTAAGTTTCTATCGATGATCTGTGATATCAAAACTTAATTACTTCGCAATTTATTTGAAAACTTTTTTTCATGCAGCGCAATTTAATTATTACTACCGAAGCTCGCGCATAAAGCAAAATAGAAAAGCTGTTTTGATTAAGCAGGGTTTTTTCCTTAACTCCTCAAAATTAAAAATTGATAGAAATGGCAAATAAAAAGATCTGGATTAATTCAGGATCAAAATTAATCAAAAAAGAAAAGGCAAGATTATAGATTCTTGAGAATAGCAGAAATCGCGGATTAGATATGCTATAGATCTCAATTAGACAATAAAAAGCGCATTCCCTGCTGAGTTAATGAAAGCTGAGGTATAAAGATTACCTCGTCGTGATTGATCCATATATCTTTACAAGATCTATGAGCTTGAGTTAGTTATCATCGCGCTGCTGCGATGGCTGTGCTAATAATTATAGGCTACTATTCCGAGGGATGGAAGTTATCAATTAGAGCCTATTGGAAGTTATAATGTACTTTCTGACCATGCTATCATTTGAAATTTAATAGCTGTAGCAAAGAGCGGTATTTTATTGTATTAAATTTAGTGATCGATGCTTCATACAAAGTGGTTCGCTTGCTGATTCAAATCTGTTGCTTCGAGATTCAATGAATCAGGATTTTACAGTTATGCTACTTAATGAATTCATTTTCATTCATTTTAGTCAATCCTACATTTACAGCTTAAATTCTGTGGATACTTCTTCCTTATCTTGGTAATATGTCACATGCTTTTGCTCTAATTATCAGTCAAACAGGTGATGCTATAGAGTGCTATCTATCTAAATATCTTTTGTGAGTTCCACACAAATTTCGAGCTCTGTCATAATTTAAAGCTTAATTCTTCAAGTATCTGTAATGAAAATTATTTCTTGTTGAGCTTGTACTTAAGAACTAATGAAGCCAAACCAGTCTTGACTATATTAGAAAAAGCAGAAATTACTACAATGTTTCCCTAACATGCATGGTGCGTTAGAATTGGTAGATAATATCAAACATTGTTCTCAACTATTGAGATCTACGAGGAGCTGCTCTTTATTTGAAAGGAAGGTGTTTCTTTTTGATGAAAGCCAGTTTCTATAGGATTCAAGATTCGCAACTCTTTAAGCTTAAAATAATTCTTGAATATGGAACAAACAATCATGAGCCGAACTATAATGCATATCTTGGTTTTGAAAGTATTATTTCCATCTGACTACTTTTCATTCGGCAATCAAGTTTGATAAATTTGATGGGCACCGTTATCACTACTGTGAATATTGTACTAGATGCATGCTTTCTCTTGGTTTAGTGATTTTCACTGCTGTCACGAGTAAGGAACCGCAAGGTGCTCTTCCAAAGATTTGTCGCTCCAAACAATAGAATATGTTATTTTGTCAACGACATAAGTCGTTGTTGACGACTCTTGTATCTAGACAAGCAAAATTAGATTCAAATAAAATCTTTCTAATCTAATTCGAAAACCGAAGAAACATAGCGATATTCCGAAGAGCGCAACTTCGCATTCTCACAACTACCAAATGATATGTCGATGCAAAAGCTAGTTTCATTCGAAGTTTCTATTCTGAAAATGAAAACTCTTTGTTGAGAAAAGGTAAATTACTCTCGCTAATTTTACTTTTATTTCTTTCCCTCAAATAAAGCCTTTATATAAATATATCAAAGTACTCACGTTTTTTAGGCTTTTTCGTTCGTTGGGCTGGAATTCCATTGTAAAGGGAGAAAAACAAAACATCTGTTTGACTGGATATTAAACTCCCTCTGCTCACTAAATCGAGTAACTGGGTACTGGACAAGCTGAACCCTCCACGGTAAAAAAGTTACACTACTTCATTTCTAAAGAAATTCGACTTGTTATTCGAAACAGAAATTCGTGATTTTCCTGTATGAAAATTTGAAGCAAAAAGATTTCAGCTTAATTTTATTTCAGATTGCAATGAACCAAAGCAATCCAAATGAATCTCGAGCGCCCAACTCAGGCCACAGCAAATACCTGATAATCAATCCAGAGTGAGTACTTGACCCTGTTGCTACAACTCAACTCATCACAAGAGACGATTTAGTTTACCGATAACTCGAGGACGGAATTTTCTCTGCTTTCAAAGATGGAAAAACAAATTATTGAGTCTTCATTCCCAGAGACTTTGACTTCTTCAAGGTTTATACACAATAAAAATAAATAATGTTGCTATCTTATCAATTGATTAGCTAATGGCAGCTTCATGCGTTCGCGTTTCATCGCATGGTTTTAACCTAGCAGGACACCGAATAAACTACCCAAAAGTGAGAGGGCAGCCCTCTTCTTCAATAGATTTGGATTTGTCAATTGAAAACCTTTCTTTCGATCAGATGACTATGTAGATGTCTGAGAGTTAATTATGAGCTTTTGTAGTTTATCGCTGCAAACGTAAATATCCTTTACAAGGTTGTTAACGATCCTCAAAATTTCTTAATATGATTAAATTTACCTGTAGAGCCATAGATAAGGATAGAATTAACTCAAAATACGGGATAGAATTCATAAAGAATTGAATGCTACCCTCTTTCAGAATCTGAGACTTCTTCAAGAAGTCATTCTAGTGATCAAAAGATTCTAACCCCGTTAATAAAATATTCATTTCAGTATTTTTTGAATAAGTCAGAAAAAAACCACTAACACCTAGTTTTCTGATTTTATGATTTATGAAATCCGACAAGAAATTGGTTCTAATATTGTTGGATTAATGGAAAAAAGAAATATTTACTCTCAGAAAGGCTTTATCAGAAATGAAAACATCTTGACAATTTTGTATTTTCTAAGTTTTAAGGCAACCATTAATCCTCCTCTGATTGGTATATTTACT
>ENA-UOUE01001186-UOUE01001186.1-compost-metagenome-genome-assembly--contig:-NODE-1186-length-17633-cov-7.232969_pt1 | contig 17633 bp, 11 predicted proteins | sample MGYA00238146_ERZ747223 | MGnify/ENA primary metagenome ERZ747223 (study PRJEB28781, sample SAMN06268865) | compost metagenome | isolation source: single cell | place: USA: California, Emeryville, Joint...
GGTTCTGTGAGTAGTATTTCGACAACTTTGATGATCTCATGTCTTTGGTCTTTGATGGACTCGAAATAAGTATATAAACATCTGAGGGCGAGAGCCTGAACGAGTACACTTTTCTTCAGGAACGACCTTTGGAGAGTGCTGAAGAGCTGGATCAGGATTAGCTCCCGGCAATTGAGAATAACTTTTAGGAGAAGACTTGCGATAATTAAAGTTGGAAAGCTTGTTGCGGCTCCTCCCCTGGATAGAATCATTTCCACCAGAACATAAACCGATGAAAAACTGAAGATGATATGAACTGTCTGGTACTTTCTCTCGTTTACAAGAGGAACAAGTGTTAACTTCATCGTCCTTAGGAGGCAAATTATGAGGAAAGGTATCGAGATCCCCAGAGAAACACTGCCAGCACTGTTCATTTCAGCGGTGTTGACCAAATATCTTTTAACATAATTCGTGCTGAGAAATGCAGCCAGCACTTGAATTGCAAAGTCTTTGGTCTCTTCATAAGAAGTTAGATTCGCAAGGGAACTTTTACTGTAAGGTAGAACCACTTTGAACAATGAATGTAAGAGATTATTGATGCAGATAAGTGCCAAAAGTACTCCACCTACAGTCTTTGGCCATAGCAAGTCACTACTTCCCAAAGCGCTTGAGGAAGCTGCCAATGCTGGAATCAACAAGAAATACTTCTGTATGGCGAAGAAAATCGCTGAAATTTTCTGAAGTTTAGCAGAGCTTGTTCGATTTTTCACCAGCAGATTCTTTATTCCAAAGACGTGAGTCGTAACAATGAAAGTATAGATCACTGTGAAAGTGATCAATAAGAACTTTGCCACGTTCAACGTCGTCCCAAACGTGCCGAAGAAGTTCGTAAGAGAAATTAAGTAGGTAATTGGGGCATCCAACGATGAGACTTGGGCATTTCCAGCGAACCAACTTGCAAATTGAAGCTCATAAGCACAGAGCATTGCGATCACAACTCCTTCAGATCTCAAAATTCCATCGTCCACAGTATGGAATCGAAAAAGAGCTTTTTTGAAGTTGCTTATCATTGATAGTTTTGGTTCAGAAATGAATTAAGAAAAATAAAATGATTTAATATACTGGAGTTTAATAACAGTAAATTAAATCACTCGATTATAAAACGATTGGAGGACCGGCCAAGCTGCAAGCATGGAGTCCCTGTGTTCAAACACCTTCAGATCACAGATATTCAATCTGTATCTCCTCTGCAAGACCAGACCTCTTCTAGGGAGAATGAAACAGTCTCTCAATTCCTAAATAGTAGTTTGCCTGTGGGAGCCCATTTTACATTGAACGAACAATAAACATTTAAAGAAAATTTAACTCTCAACAAATACCTCCGTATTAATTACTTAATAATCATTATTACGCATGAATCGATTGCATACCATCCTTCTCGATTTTAATCCTCCTAAAACCCCCATCTTCGTATTTATTGATGAGTAGCACATTTTTCATTTTGTTTCACCATTAAACTAAGTAATGAGAGTTTGCCAAAGCATTTGAGCAAAATTTGCCTGTTGTAATCAATAGGTAGGCTGCTCGAGAAAAAGTAGGGCACTCATGAGGAAAAGCCTAAATTAGGTCATTGAGGGTTTTTGCCTTTGTTACAATACTTATTTAAAAAAATAATTTGCAAATATTACCGTTTCAGATTGAAATGAAAATGAAGATGGAAACCGCTTGAATTGAGAAATTGAGTAAGCAGCCTATGGATATATGTCATCTTTGGCATTTCTCGACTAGTTGGCTCTTTATTAGAAAAACACTGATGCAGCCTCAGCATTCGCAACAAACATTTTTTATCGACTTTTCCGCAAAAAACGTGATCAACCTCACTGATTCTCGCCAAATTGAAAATTGTCCGGAGTTTCCACAGTCTTAACACTGGCCCCTTGTCAAGTATCAAAGATACTCGCAAAGACTACATATGCTCTTCTAAAAAACAGGTACTTTTTGCTATGATTGTAATTTTTCGATATACCGGTGGCCAAATTAGAAGAAGAAGACTTGCCTTTATATTTTTGCGTGTGAGATGTATTCTAGTAGGCGCTAGGATTGGGTTTGCCCTGAAGGCTCCTGCCAAAAGTACTAATCATCATCGAATTGGGGCCAATACAATATAACACTGAGAACTTTTTTCCTTTGTAATTAAGAGGCGACAAATACCCAATTTAAAATTTTGTTAGGATTTGGAAGTTGCAAATGAAATAAGAATCTTATAAAATGGGCCAAAAATAATGATCATAGACATTCTCAAAATCTACACTCAAAAGGCCATAGAGGCATGTCAGTTTGATCTGGCTCTCAATGTTTCGTGCCTTTGAAGAAACCAGAGTCTTGTACACTCAGACGCATTAGATGTGTTTGTTGTGTTCGAAGTTCTTGTCACATATTTAGAAATCTACTTTCCAAGAACTGCCCTCCCAAAGATTGGAAAGCGGAAAAGCTTGGGCTCTTCAACCTTTTCAATCTGCAATTTGTTGAAATCCGGATCTTTTTAATAAAATTTAATAATTTGAAAAACCCTCAAATTTGTCCAAAGAAAAGCGTATCCATGTTCAATCATTAACTCCAAACCTTTGCATCTTGTTGGGTCTTATCTCCAAAGAAATAAGCCTAATCATCTCAGTTCGGTCACGAAAAAATTTCATCGGTATTTACTGTAATAAGGTGTGTGCTTATCTAAGCTGTTGGGAGCTATTAGAATAATTCTGTGGGTTCATTGTGAAGACGAAATATAAAGGATCCCATTCTAACATATTTTAAATAGTATATTCTCACATGCAAACCTCATGGATTTTTGAGCTTATTAAGGATCAAAACTAGCTCGCTAACCTGAAGGCATATAAATTTAACATATTTCGAAAAATAGCTTAGAAATATATCCTATCGAGTTCTTGGTGGAATTTAGATAAGCATTGTTATCCTATCGATAAATTCTTGTTATTTTCGGGAACTATTTCCTGGCAAAAAATACTCTTGTCTTCGGGTTGTATTTCAATGATGATATAAGAAACTCAAAAGCTAATATTTTTGCTTCTGTTCGATATCTTGGGTGGTTGTTTGTTTAGTTGCAGATTTCGAATAATAGTCCTCATATGAATCAGTATCATAACTTTGTGTATCTAATTTTCTTCCAACGCGCTTATAGTATCACAAGAAGCACATTCGATGATTTGCTCAGGCCTAATCGCGTGAAGTTAATGAGATCTATTTTCCTTGAGCAAAGGAAAATAGTCTCTTAATAGCTAATAAGCTAAGACAGCATTGCAACTCAGATTCAAGAAACATGGAAAGAATGAAAATTTGTCGACGGTGGCTTGAAAAGTGATAAAAAGGCGCGCTATACCCCCTTCTGGAAGTTTGATGTTAGTTGAGGTTTGATAATTTCTTTTTTAAGTATTACTCCTCGATCGATTCCGACATCCTTGATAAATCGCTTTTCCATGAAAATAGAGAGCTCATTTAAGAGAGAGAAATCATAGGTGTTAAAAATAATCCTTACAACTTTAGAGTCTTTTTTTTCGAGACAACTTTGTTCTGAAGTTTTATGTGTAGATGACTGTAGAGGAAAAAATGTTCCGAATCATTTCTTCGTTTTTTCAATTCTTCTTTATGCTAAGTTCATGCAAATGCGCGCTAAAATTCCGACAATTGTCAAAAGAACAATCGCTAAAACGATGTCAAACAGTGGCAATATAGTTTTATAACGCAGCTGGAAATCGGAATACAAAGTGACTCTCATGTTCTCATCAATGTCAACGTCCTTCAGAGTATTTTCCTCGAACCAAATAACATCTGCTGCGGTAGAAGTAAACTTAGAGAAATCAGTTTTGTGGACCTTGTATATGACTCCCAAAAAGATCTTTGACGCCTCATATATGGATAAGTTTTGAGGTGTATCATAGATTCCTACACGACTCACTGGAATGGCAAAATCCTCATAGCGAAAGTGCGGCGAGAGTTCTTCCACATCATAATTGATCATAAACTCATTGAATTTCTCCAAAAATCTCTGTACTTTATCATTAAAAACAGTGCTGCCTGATTTCCTTATTGAAGTCGCCGTTGTTGAATGATAAATTTTATTATTGACGGCCACCACCTGCTCTACGTTCACGAAGACAGACTTGAAAACCGCGCTCAGATAAGCAACAATTCAGTTAATGAAGCTGAATGGGGTCGGAGTTTCTAATTGGACCCATATATAGTATTAACAGCTGCTCATAATGTCTATGACAATGAGAAACCACTCCGAAAGAGGTATTCAGATATCAAATTCATTCAAGTTGAAATTCCTTATGATGAAAAAGAGGTTGATCATGTGTTCGCACCAGAGAGTTATATCAATTACAAGAGAAAGGATTAAGAGAATGGGGTGAATGCTGACGACTATGCTTTTTACTAGTTCTGAAAAAACGAATCGGCCAAGAGATTGGTTACTTTGCAATGTATGCAGTCTCAGATCCTCATGGTAACTTGCTTAGGCCAAGGGAAGTTTCAATCTCTGGATATGCTGCGGACCTAATAAAAGAAGAAAACAAAGAAAAATATATCCAAAAGAGTGAAAAACGGACAATTACTGGGTTTCATAAGCAAAAACAACGACATTACTCTCAATACAATGCAGATTTGTCTGGCCTGATGGGAGACTGAGTAATTTATGTAGAAGAGAAGGGAACATTCTATATATTAGGGGTGTATCTTGGTGGAAACACAGCTTGTTGGATTATCACGACAAAACTTCAGCAATCCCTCCAATAGATAAAAGAAGCTAGCCGTCACAAATGTAAGCAAATACTCCAAGGCAAAGACGGCGAAAATTGCCTTAAAAATTTGCGTTTTGCTACTATAACTATTGGAAATTCCGGCTTGAGTTTATTACTCAGATGCGGGCTGAACGGTTTGGAAGAGTTCAATCTGATAAACTGCGAAATCGAAAGTAAAGCTGTAGAAGTGTTCAGGAAAAACTCAAAACGGCCGAATCTTCAAAAGCTTAACTTAGCGGAGAGTGTATAGACAACGAAAACTGTGAAATTCTGAGATGAACTATCTCATGGAAAAAATTGAAAATTTTCATTCTTAGCACAAACGCAATCACTGAAGTCGGCGTGGGGAAGCTTGTTCAAAGCAGCGCCTGGACTAGCCTTGAAGAGCTTGACCTCCGAGCTAACGAAATCGGAGATCAGGGTACTATTCTGAGAAGCTCAAGCGAAAGCTGGAAGAACTTGAAAAAATTATTTTAGCCGAGAATTTGAAGCTTGATAAAAAAAAATTTAAAAAATTCGCAACATCGAAATATTTTAAATACTAATATTCCTGGTCATCTGATATTTGTTTACTTAAAAGAAAGATACATATGAAATTAACTCTCATGTCATTTTGTTAATATTATTGAATTGTTCTTGTGTTGTTTCTCGGATTCATCTTTTCACGTTCTTTTTCGTTTTCCTGAGATTGAGCTTGGATGTTGAATAGATAAATAGGACTCAATTATCTCGAGTTTGAGAATCTTATCCCTTCTTCTTCTTGTAAATTTTCCGTTTCGCACTACTTGCTCTGTTTTCTGCACTAGCTTGAATTAAATGTATCTTTTATGTTAGAGTAAAATTAAGTAATGCTACGATATAAACTCTCTTGTTTTTACTTGATTTTGCTTATTCTCTGACAATTTCTTTTTAGCCTATCAAACTCGTTCCTGATGATTCTGAGAAAGTAAGGGACTACCCTCATGTTATTATCTCAGCGGACACGGCTTTCGGGGTTGTGCTTGCTCATCAAGAAATGAACGAGAATGATTTCTTGAAAACCTTCAATGTCTACGACAACGGTACTACTTCAAAACCAAAATTGCTTGATATCAAGCATCCAGAAGACGATCGGAATCCGAGCCTCTGATAGTTTAATTATAGCAATGGTTTCATTGTTCTTGCAACTTATGTACCCCAGACAAAGCAGTGATTGAAACGAAAGGCTTTAACTCAGATGGGTCTGAACAATTTGCTGAAAAGACACTTCTGTACACACGAGCTGTTGTGAAATACTTTGTAGACACATCCGAGGATATGTGGTTTGGGTACAGCGACTTTAACGTAGAAACCGGCAAAATTTTCAAGAGCTATTTGGTTAAAATTATAGGCTTAAAAGATGAGTAAAGCGTCTGTATCGTGAGTATTGAGGATAATCTCGATAATTGTTAATTGATTAGCTTTCAAATTAATGAACTATATATAGCTTAAAATGAACTTAATATTTGTTAGTAATAATCCTCTAAGATTATAACAGAAATAGCATATCATCGAGTTAGACTTAGGAGAGAGAGAGCTTGGCTTTATCATCTTCAGAGTGATTGAGGAAACAACGATAGGATTGAGATATTTTCAAAATTTTTTGAGTTGTACGAAACTAGAATGTGCTCTTCAAAGATGCGACAAGAGCTTTGAAGACTACGACTGATCAAATAACACAACCTGAAGAAGAAGAACTCGAAACGTGGCCTTCAGGGTCGATTTGGAAAGTCAATTCAGACAAAACATCTTGCAACACTTGGAATACTTATAATAAACAAAGAGATGCCATAAAAGCCATATCAAGAGGAAAAGATCACATTATTAAAGACAGGCCAGAAGATGCGCCAAAACACACTTTGCTCTACGAAAGGAGAAAGCACGCTCGTTGATGACACATTCAAAGTACAGGTACTTCAAGGTTAAAAACGGCTCTTTGGTATGTATGGTTCGAGTACTGTTTGCAAGCTCATATAATATATCAGTCAGAGTAGAGTGATTCCCTTTAATGCAATTGGCACATTGATCCAAAACATAAGATAGTCACATCAGCAATTAATAATTGTTCAATTGGGAAAGGCAACTGGTCAATTTTTTTCGGTACACATATGAAACCTGCGAAATCAGACCAACTTTTCAAAATAAACTCGTCACAGCACCGATTCAGTTAAGATGGAAAGTTTATCCTCAATATTCAGTTCATACCAGCACAATTTCACTCAAAGCAAGCCATAAATCCTGTATTTTACATTAATTCTATAATTCTTCCTCCTTCAGGCAGCATTCCGCTCAATTTTTCCAAACGAATCATGTCTCTGCTAGTGTATAATATGAAAAGATACCTTAGAATATAGAACTGTATATTTGGAAAATGAATAAATTTAAAGTCTCTTAGAACAAATCATACCAATTTGCAGGATTGATAAATACATCGAGTAATTTATTCGAAAAATTTTAGAATTTTCATACTCAGCTTTTAGAAAAACCAACTGTTCTAACAGAAAGCAACCAGTCTCAACTCAAATCCACAAAACCCAACAGAAATGTTATTATTATCAAACAACTCCATGAGAAAATGCATTTTAGAAGCCAAGTAAGGTTTTTCTCTCAATCACCCAGCAAATTTTTTCCATTACATAATTTTAATACCGAGTAAAATTATCGATAATTTTTCGTTCACTGATTCTCATTAAAACCCATCATCGTGATTCATTACAAGATCACACAACGTAATCCAGCACATGTAAGAATGAGATCAGAATAACAAATAGACAGTTTATTACATCCTACTGATCTCTCTCGTTGATTCTTCGAAGAATATAAGGCGGGTAATGTGCTATTAGCTTCTATATTGTGCTAATTCCAACAAACTATCAGAAAGTTGAATAGGGAAAATATTTCTATCTCAAAAAGTAATGTATTATAGGAACTCGGCTAATCTTAGATCTAGGAATAAGCATAAAACAGTCTTAAAATTTCATTTCTGGCGAAAAGTACGCTGTTATGGCCCAGGTATACCTAGATTAGCACGGCTGTAGCTAAGAAATTGTTCAAATCATGAGGTTATTTGCTAAATAGCAAAAAGTCATTCACTAATAGAAGAAGAAAGAGCAAATTTGGCCGGTTGACGACAGCAGCGGAAAAACGGTACTTCAGTAGTCATTTTGAGGTCCATGCTTTGCGTTGTTACTGGCAGGGAAGAAAAATACCTGTATCTTGCCTTCAAGGTTCATTGATACCAGTTAACGGTTACTATTACTCTCTCAAACTGTTTATCAATTATTAAAACCAGCGTGAAATGTGAATTGCTGAATCTGCTGATTTAATCGTTGACTATTTAAATCGACACCAGAGCTAAAAATTCAACAAATAATTCACAATTAATCAAAAACACAAACCAATGAAATCAACTATTGCTCTTGTATTATTGCTTCTCACTACCACTACGGTGATGGGTGAGTACGCTAAGACCAAATTCTACAAGGCTGGTTTTCAACAAACTCCTAAAGTTGTCATCGACACTTCAACCGATAAACTCTTCGATGGCGCTTTAGCAAACACACTCTTCTACTCTGCTGGTGATTCCGCTGACACTCTCTACGCCTGGAAAATCAACTGGGACATCCCTTCAAATTCCAGCACATCAATCATCAAGAGAACCCTTGATGCCTCCACCTTCAAGGCCAAAAGCAATGATATCACCCTTAATCTCAAAATCAAATCCAAGATGGGATTGATCGGACAACCTGCCCCTGGATACATCGGTTTCCCAGCCATCAGAGACAGCGGCAAAGGCACAGCTGACCAACTCTACTTCTCAATCTTGCCTGCTACAGCCACTAAAGCCACCGAGCTCAATGAAGTTATGGTCGCTTCCAACAGAGACACAACCACTGGCATGTACGTTAACAGTGTTTGGTTCACTGATAACTACTACTGGATCATGTACACTCAATTCGACATGAAGAAGGGATACGAAAAGGCTCTTTACCTCCAAGCCATTAAGACTGATGGTACTCTTATGTACAATGCTCCTATCAAAGTCGCTTCCCTCAACAACCCTCCTGGCACCACTATCCCAATCGCTGGTCCTAATAAAGACTCAAATCCAACAATGATCTACGTCGTCTACAAGGACTCTAACTCCAAGGCCACTGTTCAAACCACCGTCAAGATCTCCAACGGCTATGTCGATGAACCAACCAAGCTCGTTAGTGACAGTGAAACCCAGATGTACTTCCCTGATGGTATGATCTCCGCATCCAAAGTCTTCGGTGTTGTCCTTAACCGCCAGCAAATGGTCCGCAAACAATTCTCTGAAGACTTGAGAGTCTACTACAACGGCGCTACCTCAAAGCCAAGCATCCTTGACCTTGACGTTCCAAAGGGCTACCAGAACCCTATCATCCAATCCTTCCCTCATCCTGGTGGTTTCGTCATTCTTGGACAACTCACTGGAGAAAAGGACGCACTGATTGTCATCAAGATCTTCAATGCAAATGGTACTGAAAAGGTTGCTCAAAAGACCATTGCCAACACTCAAGGCGCCATGTTGTTCTTCCGGGACGCTGCTGGCACCGTGTGGCTTGGCTACAACGACTTCGACATGAAAGACGGCAAAGTTGCCAAGGGTTATTTGGGCAAGCTTATCTCAGCATAAAGCAAATGTGAGATCGGTAAACACTTTTTGTTCGAATTTTCAGCATATAGAAAAAGTCAAGGTATGTTTAATGAGTCGAGTATCTAACTTATCTGGCTCTATGTGATTCACGTAATGAATTTGCATAATTAATGGTAAACCTTCTCTCATTCATCTAAGGACTAAGTAAGACATATATCTATTGAATTAACCCACAAAATCAAGAAAATTCAAGTCTTTTGTAGCTAGTTTATACTTCCTCTGAGAGAAAATTTGGATGAATAAATCAAATCGAAATGGAGTATAATTGTGGAGTGAGGCTTAGTTGGATGAACTATGGAATGTGCCAAATCTTTGTATAACGTGTCGGAAAGGCAATCATGATAATCACCATTCCTAGGACATTTGCGCTTCCAAAGGCGTTCGGCTTTCTAGTGTTTGGTTATCTTTAAGCAGTTTTTAAATTATTAATGTCAATTGAATCTGTCTTCTTTGTATCCTAGCTAATATATCACAAGTAGTAGCTATCATTTATTAACAGATAGAGAGTGAGTTATATCTTAATTTTTGTTTGTTTACAGCACTTTGCTAGCCATGATAGAACTCTATTTCAGGTAGTCGTTTTTCTCTAGAGCGTTAGCTACAAAGTATTGCGATTATTGCAAACTTAAAACTACTGTGCTTATCGCTTTGAATGAGAATGAAAACAAAGTATTACTCATAAATCTGAAGTAGATGTGAAATATGAAATTATTCTTGCTTTACAAAAACAAAGTGAACAGAAAATTCTTGTAATGACCTAATCATAAGACAAAAGCTGTTTCTCAAAGCTGAACAAAATTTATTTGTTGGTGGTTTCCGATTGTGCCATCTAGGCCTCGAAATCTATTCCAGGAACTGTTAAGATCCGCCCCAATTGAGATATCTCCAATTGAGGGCGTCTTCGAATCTGAATTCGGCCTTGCGCGTTGGTTCGCTTTTGTAATCCAAGCTTATTTTTTCGTTCTTTTCTTTTTTTCTCCTTTCTCAGTCGAAAGAATTCGGCAATTTTAACGATAATGTGGAAGATTATGATCGCAGTATTGACTGCAACAGAAGTCCAACTCAAACCGAGCCTCACGTGGTACATATGAGAACTATCTAGGAAATACATCACAAGAAATAATACGCTTATGACGATAAATCCGATTTCTGTTCCGATCACAGTTATTTTAGTTGCAGTGGCCTTGAATATGTTCTTCGGAATTGAAAATACGATGGTAATCATATTCAATACTATCAAAACACTAAGTTGAGCAATTACCCACTTCCTAAGAAGTACAAGTCCCAGCATTATTATAAAATTGTAGAGCAAGGTCCAAAATGTCATTATCCGTCCTAAATATCTTTTGCTTTGATACTCTCGACAGAGAAGAACGATTACATCAAACAGTGGCCTAATGGATTTCAGTTTGGCCTCGGTTTCTGCCATGATAGAAGCTGGCACAGATTGCCAGAATCAAAATGAAGATCATGATAATTGTATATAAAATAGCGAATCCAGAGCTTATTTGCTGGTATGCTCCAATAGTAGGAATGAAAGCATAATTAAGGATGAGAGCTGAGCAGAGATAGGAGTATCGAGAAACAAGTAACGTCATAAGAACACTTTTTTCAAATGATTGACCTGCTGCGATCAGGGTCTTAATGATTTTGGAATTTTTATGTTTGAAGCAACTGCAAGCGACTTTCACAAGAAGGTAGAGTATCAGCGTTATGCCACCTGAGAAAACGATGCCACCATAGTTATCTAGAAAGACTTGGCTAAAGGAGTATCTAAAATAGTCATTGAAGATAATCCTGCCGCCTTGGGAGCCTGTCTTAAACGTTGAGTTGGCTGATGCTTGACTGCTGTTGAAGCTAGGTATTTTGTTGAAAATATTGGGCATACCGAATTGTCCTAAATCAGTATAGTCGTAGAAAACAGCCAGAGGTGTAAGATAGTTGATATTAATTAGCTTCATAAAATTAATTCGAGCCATTATTTGCAACATCCTCATCAATTGAGTGCTAGCTCCTTTAGCTTTGAGATAAACAAGTAACGCGGAGGCTGCTGTGGTACTAAATATGATTTGCGAGGTAGTTCCAACCGCTGCTGCTACTTGAGCCACTGTATAGTCTGTAATAATGGAAGCAGTGGAATTTGAAGGGGATATCATGTAAGAATAGCTTGAATTTGAATTGAGCTGGGTAAAAGACAGAAGAAGCTGAGTAGATAGAGTTGTGGTGAATCTTGCAATTCAAACTTGAGGATTTGGACCTTGGTTTTGAGAGAACAAGTTTGATCGATGCCATTGGGATAGTATTCTGGATCGCCTTTGCATGAAGTGCAGGAGTTGTTTGCAGTTAGCAAATAGAATCCCGGAAAGCAGCTGATGCAACCTGTTGCGGTTACGTCATAGCATGATTTGCAAGCCGAGTCGCATGGCTGACAATCCGGTCCCGAGATACAGTAGCCTTCCACGTTGCAATCAACACAAGAATTGTTTGAGGAGACTAGGTACGTGGAGGCAGCGCAGGTAATACAGTTAGTTGGCAATGCTCCATTGCAAGTAAGGCACGTAGGGTGGCATTCAAAACAGTGAGTATCCGAGATGAAATAGCCGCTTACATTGCAACTAACGCAAGAATTATTTGAGGATACGAGGTATTTTGAGGCGGCACAAGTCAAGCAATTGGTCGAGAGAGGTCCATTGCAGGTAAGGCAATTAGGATCACAAAAGCCGCATTCACCGCTTCCAGTGTTCTATATTTAAAAAAAAGCGAAAAGAATAAGCATGGCTTGAGAGAAATAATGCGATGATTACCGTCCAACCGCCCTCATCTGGACATTCTAAAATGAAAGGAGAAATGTATGTTAAGGCATAGTAATAAGATAATTGAAGTTACTTTGACATGAGTTAGTATCTGCATGAAGGACGTATCCAGCTGGACAGTTGATTTCACATTTCGTTCCTACTCGTTTGTATCCAGGGTTACATTGAAGACATGCTGTTTGAAGAGGATTGATGAATCCTTTGAGAGCACAAGATGAATCTTGTTTCAATCCAATTATGAGAACATGTAAGATAAGCATAATTTACCTCCAGTTGGTTCATACAGACCCTCTGATCCTTGAAACCAAATGAAATTCAACATATCATATTTCCCCTCATCCTCAATAGAATCAGTGCCAGGAGCTGTCGTTGAACAAAGATGGAGCTGATCAGTATTCGACACGTAGAACAGAGGCCCTGTGAAGTCACCAAAATAAGCCCGACTCATGCCAGTACCATTTATCCATATCCTGCCAGAATAATAGCCAGTTATAAATGCAAAAGGCTGAGCTTGAACGATTTCCACGATCACTCGATTCCAAGCATCTATTTGGTCGTAAAAGTTAGAGATCAAATAAAGAAGAGATTAGATTTACTGAGGTTGAGAGGATTCGCCGATGCGACTGATTCCCATCCTGCGCCACTATCTCGCCATATTTTCACGTAATTGTTTTCGCTAACTCGTACTGTAAAACCTCTAGCAAGAGTTCCCTGATTTCGGAAAGAGAAAAGAGTGTGCTCCCGACCTCCTTCCAACACAAAAATATCAAAGGCAACAACCGCACCATTCGAGTTTGGATTTGTCAGGTCAAGTCTTAGCTGAGTATTGGGTCTGCATTGAACCATATTCCAAGCTACGAAAGCTGGATCCCATGTGATGGTGGTTGTGCTCGAACCTTATGTGATCAAATAAAATTTATTTTAGCCAATATTGAAGCAGAGAATTGGAATACCTACGATTCCAGTGGTAGAGCCTGTGTTAGAAGGAGTATACGTATCAACTGGGAATGTCTGCCCAACATCGACAGTGGCCTTTGTGGCAAGATGAAATACGTACAATTTACCTAGTTTATTAAGGGAAAGCAATGAGCCGCTAAATCAAAGTAGTTTTACTCTCGCTATCCATGAATGCCAAACTAATCATCATATCCTGATTATAGGGAACAAAGTCAGTATAGAGTCTTAGATATCGCATCTTGCAACTACAATGCGAACTCGCATAATCGTTTGTCCAAAGGAAAACTGCGTCTGAAGTGAGCGCATGTAAGGTTCCTGAAGGTGGACTTCGAGACTTGAAAACGATCGTGGGAGTTACAGCAGAGCTACTTCCCAACTTGTACCGAAATCCATATTGAGTATTTGCCGAAACATCAGCGCCATAGCAAGAAATACCCAGGTGTTTAAAGGCGAGAGTGCATCGACATTAGTCTAACACATTTTTCATTGTTATGTATCAAGGATAATTTGGACATGTTTACTGGTGCTTCAAATTCCCAATAATAATTTTCATTTGTTGTTGTTGAAGATTGAAAAACCTCCGGGGAGGTTGGGCGCATTATGCTTGCTAATATTCTTCCAATCCCAAAATTTTGGCTAAATTTCAATTTTTAGACCTTGTTCGTTAAAAAAAGTTGGTACGATTCGTCGAGTGAAATTCTAAAATGGTTCCCCCATTCGTCGGGCCAAGAAGTTTTATAGGACCAGGAACTCCATGCGTATTGGTTTGTGTTAGTGAAGGTTGGTGAGAGAGAAGCCATTGTTGCACGCGGAGGCACTGTAGAAGATGAAACTATCTCTGCTTCCTGCAGATAAAAGCTCTGAAGTGTGGAACTGACAACTGTAGTCGCAATATTATTCTAATGTAAGGCTAATTAGCATTTTTACCTCTCAAAGCGACTAGTAGAAGCATTCGTTTGCGATGAATAAGATTTCTGCTCATTGAGTTTGATTTGTGAATGAGTCCGGATTTAATAACATTATAATAAGGTTTTAATAATACGATTATTGTTGCCAAACGTATTGATTAAATTTTGAGTTCAATTTATTTTTTTACAGCTCATGTGCTTTGAGCATGAAACCTGACAAACTTTAGATAAGTCAGGATCATAATAGCTGTTTCATTTATACACATACCAACTGTGGGTTTGAATGTACTTCATCATAACGATATGAGTTTTTGTTGCATAAAAGCGAAATTCACAAGAATAGATAGTGATAATTTCATACAAACTACCCAATTTCTGCGAGCATCGGTACGCTACTGATTTTCGAGTAAAGCTGTTAATAATCTGATGAAGATGAGGATACTAATAAAAAGGCACAGGACCTGTTTGGTCGCAGCCTTCATCAGGGTAGAACCAAATGCAAGGGAACGATCGACTGGCACAAGTTCAGTTTTCGAAAGAATTCTGCGCGTTGACGTTACTGCAATTTTATGAGTTTTCTCCAATAAATTTTAAAGCATAGACCTGAACAAAAAGCTTCTTAGAAACATAGCGTGCAAAGGAATAAAATTTTAATTAAAACAAATGGATTGAACCTTCAGGTTATCACTTTATTTTTGAAAGAAGACGACTAACTGATAATGAATGCTTCCACTTTTGAAAGAGACGTTCACACATCGAATAAAAAAGACGTTTTCTAAGGAAATTTATTCACAAACCTGACAGAAATGAATTAGAGATATCTCTATCTTAAAAAAGAGGGTTAATTAAGTTATTCCTTATCGTAGACAACTTTGCCTCGCATCTAGATATGTAATTTTTACATGTTCGGTTAAAGTTCTTTGAAGAATCAAGCGCGTTACTCCGAATCTTGTGTTACAGTGGGCCGCGAATTAATCGTAATTGACGATATTACTGATAAACTTAGTGGTTCACTCCTTCTTCCTACTTATTCTTGATAATATTTTTAATTTCGGAGCCCCAACAATCGAATTTGTTGTTTGCTGAGAGCAACAAAAAAAAATGCTTCCAAATAAGAAAAAGTTCTCGATCGATCAGATCTGCCCTTATTAAGCAAAATATCTCTCAAAATCGCCTCTATTAGTGATTAGTTAATCGACTCATGAAAATGCATTGTCCATTCAACAAATTAAGTGTATAGGAATAACTATAAAGTTGTTCAAAATACATTTTTTCAGCCGATTGATAAGCAGGTTAAATCATTTGGATTTCAGCGATTGAGTTATTTTCAGCTTTATAGCTTATATTATTTCCCTTCTGAGCTGTAATAAGTGGTTCAGGTTCAAAGCAGAGGTGAAATTTCCTTTCGCTGCTATTTTGATTGTGTTGCTGCGCTTGTATATTTGAACTAGCATGCAAATCGTGAGAAGACTGCTGAAGCTTCGAAGCAGGACTTGATTCATCCATAAAATTCTGCTTTTTGGAATCCGTTTCTTCATTTCTCGAAATTTTCGCCTTAGAATGTTCTTTTTTCCGTCTGGATCTCCATTCTTTAATCGATTCATAAAATGATTTTATTACGATCAGAAAAGAAATTGCCAAATTGATGACCACCACAATAAGAATCATAATCATTAATATGAACCCCATCAAGTTGATTTGATCTGTGGAGATAGATTGTGTCATTTCATTGATTCCGAAAATGGCTGCGATAATTCCCATCACAACCTTGCTTCCTTGATTTAATAGGATGATTGCCTGGTTTAGATTAGATTGGTATGGTCTTTTCCAAGCGGTCAACAAGAAAAATCCAAGAACGATTATGATATAAAGAATAGTTTGGGTTAATCCGTTGTTTTGAAGAAAGAAAATCACGAGAATTTGGAGGAAAGTTTCCAGAAGCATTATCAGAATAAAATTCCTGGCAAATCTTTGGTTTTCGTTAAAGTCTTCAACAAGAATTCCTAGGCTATCTGGGACTTTTCTCCATTTTTGATCAGATCGTTGAGTAGCAGTCGATTTGGAGTGTGGGCTGCTGTCTGGAGCTATTTGCCATTGTGAGTGTCTTTTATTCAGTATGTATAGGAAATATATTGCAAGAACAGCGTAAGAAGACACTATTATCACCGCGAGTGCAAAAGAGAAATTAGCGTACCCACTTGACACGTAATTTTCTCTTAGTTGGATCATACTATTTAGGAGCAACTCTGGAAAATCTCCCAAATAATTGGATAAAAAGGCATTCCACATGAATTGGGTTCGGACTTTGCAAAGAACATCGGAGATTTTCGGATATCTTTTAAGAAAAACAACTAAAATATTTAGTCCAAGGATAATTCCAAGTAAGACCAGCAACTTGACAATCACAAAGGAGGAGTTATCGAGTAGCGTTGCACTCACCTCCCAAAACTCGAATTTCCCAATTACTGAATTGGGATTATTTCCTCCGTTTTCAGAGTCAATTTTTTCAAAAAGATTTGGAGGGTCAAAAGACTCCATTTGTTCACAAAACGACACGAAATTTTCTGGAAAGGGAACATTTAGATATTTGTAGAGACCAACATCAGCAAGAAATCCCATCAAAATCATCGCGATTGTTGATCGATCAACAAGCAGCATTGGCATAACAGAAGAGGCTACGGATTGTATTTGAGAAGTGACTCCGGTGATATCTCCAGCCGTGCTGATGAGTTCATTGTTGAAAAGCAAGCAAGTGGAATTTTGAAGGTATCTTCCAGTCTTGCATGATAGGCAGCTACTCGGCGATCCTCCATAACAAGTAAGGCAAGTGGGATCACACAAGTTACACGTACCATTGGCTGCCTATATTAATGAAAAAGGAATTAGCATAATTTAAAAAAAATGTTTTTGATATTTACCATCCAACTGCCGTCATATGGACATTCTATAAATAAAAGTGGATATGTTAAGACAAAGCAATCAAATCATTGAAAGTACTTTGGCATGAGTTAGTTTCTGCATGGAGGACGTACCCGAGTGGACAGCTGCTCATGCATTTCGTTTCAACCAATTTGTATCCAGGGCTACATTGGAGACATGCTGTTTGAAGAGGATTAATGAATCCTTTGAGCGAACAGGATGGATCTAATGTTAATAAAATTAATATAGTATGCAAGATAAGCAAAATCTACCTCCAGTTGGAACATAAAGACCCTCTGATCCTTTAAACCATATGAAATTTAACATATCAAATTTGCCGCCATGGATAATAGTATCAGCGCCAGAAGTTGTCGTTGAGCAAAGTTGGATCTGATCAGTATTCATCTCGTCGAACAGATGTGTAGAGAAGTCACCAAAATAAACTCTACTGCTCATGCCGACTCCATTGACCCATATCCTGCCCGAATAATAGCCAGTGGGAAATGCATAAGGATGAGCTGGAACGATTTCCACGATCACCCGA
>ENA-UOUE01001189-UOUE01001189.1-compost-metagenome-genome-assembly--contig:-NODE-1189-length-17608-cov-5.022931_pt1 | contig 17608 bp, 16 predicted proteins | sample MGYA00238146_ERZ747223 | MGnify/ENA primary metagenome ERZ747223 (study PRJEB28781, sample SAMN06268865) | compost metagenome | isolation source: single cell | place: USA: California, Emeryville, Joint...
TATTTGACAGACTCTGCATTGGAAGGGGGTGTTTGGATAGAGGCTTCCTTGTCGTCGCTGTTCTTGCTCTAATTACTATCGCCTTCATAATGATTCATAAATTTGCCTTTTGCGTCTTTTACCTCAAACAAGGAGAAAAGATGCACATGGCGATCGGACTTTACATTGTTTCCATAATTATATACACTTTCTTAATCATTCTTTTCTCTAACATGAAGATCCCAGAAGTCATACCATACTTCATTGTCTATGACGGAATACTGGTGTTCCTCGCTGTTACCGCAACTATCCTCGAAAGACTCTGCAGAGAATTGAGCCTGATCAAGTCGCAGCTATCGGAGATACTCAAAGAGTTTCCGTAGCATATTAAGAAAAAGAAGAAGCTTGAAAGTAAGAATATTGACGACGACGTTAACGCTTCAAAAGTTCCTCACACTCAAAGCATTAAATTCTTATTTTGATGTGATTTGTGACTTGAAAAATGCCCCCTTGATCCGTGGTTAATATTATGAAAAATCCCGTCATTTCGCTATAAAAACTTATAATTTTTCTCGATTTGGGAACCTTAACCTCTTAGTATTATTTTAGAAAAACTTCAGATTTGAATATAGACAATCATCTTTTTTTGAATATTCAAAATGTTTGAGGAACACTGAAAACCTTCATATTGGAAGGACTTAATGTTTGGTGAGTTGGCTTCATCGTAGCAATAATTATTAGAGAAAGAATATATTACATATATCAAATGAATACACTGAACATAAGCAGCTCACAAAATATTGATATACAAGTTGATGTTACTGCATCTTTAGGAGTTATTTAGTTTTAACTCAACTTGATCATTAATTGATATCTTTATTTCAAATTCTTTCTCTCGATTGACATGATGCTATAGGGCAGTTCTTGTGGAAATCAGAACTTCGCTCTCGTGCTGGCTCGTTATCCAATCAATAGAGTCATAAGCGTAATACAACAATCACACATGGGGGCGCCTCTTAACCAAACAAACTCCCTTTTGGGAAGAAAACAAAAAGATATCCGATTTGAAGCTTAGGATGGTGAAACATTACCTTTTTCAATCGTACTTCAGTTTTTAAATCTTTTTCTTCACAGTATTTATGAATTCCGAATAAAAAATTTCTCATCGATATGATTTGATAAGATTAATTCGTTGATTCTGAGTTCTCAGAGTCAGGGTGTGTTTCTGATTAATTCTTATGGAATTTTCTTTCAACGTTTACATGAGAACAATCCGTTGCTTGCACTAATATCATCAAAGTTCGTTTCTCTTGCATCTAACTTCTGCGAACCTCGGTTCTAGAGTTATTTTAGCCTCGGATTCACATGGACTACACCTATTGAACATTGTGAAATTGATTGTTAGTCTTGATTGCTGCCCCTTTACATAGAGAATTGTGATAAGTTATCAGCAAATGTGATCTATTGTGTGAACCGTTGTTTGAGTGTGAACAAGCTAAAGAGGCTTTGAGAGACTTCTATACAGAAGAGATGGATTCTATCTATCAGCATATAAAATGTTTTAAGATGATAGCTAATTTACATTAACCATAAGTCTCCAATTAAATTAGCTTTTCCAGAATATAAGCTCTCATAAACAATTTTTTTTTTTTAAAAAAAAGTAGCAACAGCAAGATATTCTATCTTGTTGTTTGGTTCTTCATTTTAATTTTGTCTCATGAATGAATTATTTTCATCAAATTCGGTTCTATTTTATTTTGCACAGGCATGTTGGTATTAGATAAATAATTATAATTAATTCTGCTTTCTCACTTTCTATTTCTCCTGAAAAATTTAATATAAGCAAACTCTTGGCTGATGAGATAAATAATTGTTGCTATTCTCAGACTTCGGATTACGAAATCAAATATAGTTTAGGATTTCGCCTTATTAATTGGATTCGTTTTATATTTTCTAGAACAAAACAAAGATGCCTCAAAGATTTGAATCCCAGAAGAGAGATACTTTCGCATTGTACACTTTCTTTGTTTTTTTAGAATTCATATTGATAGCGCAGTATGTTATTGATTGATTTATGAAGATGACTCTCTATGATCCTTATACCTAAATGAGAATGAACAATATTCTGCCTTGGGTTCCTACTGTCAGTGGCTAAGATTGTACTGCTCAAAGAATAAACGAAAACAAAAATTATAAGTTCTCCTACTCATTCCATTACATAATGAAGCTGGAACTTAGATGCTCTTATCTCTAGATTCTATTCTCCGATTCTTCGCGAGAAAAAAAAGAGGAATAAAACCGAGACGTCAGTGCAATGGACTAAGAGACAACCCTATTAATATTTTTTTGGACAACGCATATAAATTTTTTTCCATAATCGCATTAATATTCGCATTACATACAACGAAAACAAATTCCTATTTTGAATTGAATTTTGAGATAATTTTTACTTTATTTCTTAGAATTTTATTTTTGCTCAATGGAAAATCCAAAGACCAACCCATACCCTCCACTTAACCCTCAAATCCACACTCAGACTCATCCGCAACAGACTGTCATTCATCCAACTCATCCTCAGTATTCACATTATCAGAGCAATGCCCAAGACAGCTATACAGTTTCTGATTCAGTCATCTATGGAGCGAACGAGTACTATAATAGCAACCCTATTCCTGTTCAACTGCCTGAAACCCAAATCCTTGTCACCAAGTGTCAACTTCTTGAAAAGAAAATAGAAGGTTATCGGTGGATAAATGCCATCCATTTCGTGTATCATGTGTTGATGATAATTGCATATGTATTATTAATTCTGTATATTATACTTCAAATGATAGTCAATCCTTGTGTTGGCCATGGCATCTGTTTCGACAGTCTCGGTGGCATTTGTATTGTTGCCACTGTCATAGCGGCTCTTCTGGCCATTATTTTCACCCATATTTACGGGTTCAAGGTCTTTTACTACAAGAAAGGAGAGAAGATGGTAATCATGTTCTGGATTTACATCGCCTCTATCATTCTCATAATCATTGCGGCAATGGGTTTGTATCTCCCCTTGCTGGGTGTGCTTATCTTCATTGGAATTCTAAGTTTCCTCACTTTTACTGCTGATAAACTCAGCAATATTTATAAAGACTTGAGAAAGACACAGGCGCGATTACTGCCTTAAATGTAATGTATGATGGGCAACTTCAAAAGTATTCTGAGGAGAAGTCATTTGGTAAATAGGACAACAGATACATTATGGAATTCGAAAGTGTGTTTAATTTTTGTTTGTTGCCAGCTAATTCATTGTATCGTTGTCTGTTGCTCTAAGCCTCATATCAAACTTGATTTGAAAAGTTTAATTAGTTTTCTATCGAAAAAATCCATTGCCATTACCCCCATGATATAATTCAACATCAGACTCTCGCTGTTCGTTTGGCCTTTGCCCTTGAGGAAAGAGTAACAGCAGCAAGGCAGATTTGATATTATCTACTCTAGAATGAAAATTAGCAAACTTAACTCACACATGTCATCTTTTATTCCGACATATATCTAGCAAAGACAGCCAACGTGTAATTAGCCAGTATAGCTTCCTTTTCGAACTAAGTCTCACTGAAGAGCTTAATTTACCTGAAATCTGATTCAGAAGAACCTTGGTACCTTGGTAAAACAATAAGACCGAGTTTATTCTGAGTCCATCACTTTTTCTGGAATAAAAACTTCATGCTATATCAAAGCAGAAGTATAGGCAATGCGACCGATAAAACAATACGAAAAACTCTATTTTGGAAACTTATTTGTTAAAGTTTGAGGTAGATTTCAGACTTTTTATAGATAGTCTTTAAAGACTGGTGGCTACTTCTCAAGGTATTCCTTAGATTTGTTTGCTTTAAGAAAACTCGCTCGAATGTGAAGTACTGAAAGTCCTCGAACAAGAATAATTATTTTCAGAAACTGAAACAAGGCATAACTCTAAACTATGCGAATTAGATAGGTGAATGGACCATTTACTCAGTCTACTCTTTCAGAGATCGATTCTGTCAACTCCCACCTCCTCACAAATTGTTTTCGAAAGGTATCAACTGCTGCGATTGAATGCAAAAAAGGAAAAGCTCTTTTAAATAATAGATAATAAATAACATAACCAAATGCTCTTGAGTCAAATCGCCTAATCTTCATGAATTAATTAATTTTGATCACGCAATGAAACTAATTTGAGCTCTTTATTTAAATCCAAGTAAATTAGATAATAAAAGCTTAATATCTCTCGAAATCTGCTTGTTGCCTAATGGAACCCGTAAAACAAACCCATATCCCCCTTCTAGACCATCAAGCCCACAACCATGTCCATCCACAGCTCAATGCGGTCCATCCTACTCATCCTCAGTACATGCACTACCCACAAAATGGACAAGATGGCCATGTACTTCCTAATCCAGTTGGCTATGGCGGTAATGTGCACTACAATGGTGTCTCCGTCTCTATTCCTAACCCAGACCACCAAGCGCTCATCAGCAAATGCCAAGAACTTGAACAAAAAATCCGAAGCTATGATTTCATAATGACACTGCATTTCGTGTACCATGCCTTGGGTATAGCTTTGTATGTGCTATTAATTCTGTTGTTACTATCGATCATGATATTCACCGATGCCTGCTTTGGACATAACTTCTGTTTAACAGGTTTCTATGGTTGGCTTATTTTCGGTGTTCTTGCTCTTATCCTTCTGGTCATTATCCTCACCCATGGATACGGTTTCAAAGTCTATTTCTACAAGCAAGAAGAAAAAATGGGCACTACTGTCATACTGTACAGCGTTTCCATGGGTATATTCATTGTGTTCAGCCTCCTTTGGGGTTTTAAAGTGCTTGTCTTCCCTGTGATTGCTGGAGTACTGGGTTACTTTGCATACACTGCATATAAAATAAGTAGCCTTTATGAAGAATTGACAAGGACTAAAACTCAATTAGCTCCACAAACTGGCGGTTCATCTGTAGCCTACTGAGAAGGTATCCATGTCATGAGGATGGTTCAATTCAGGCTTCGAAATTTCTATTTATATTTTTGACTTTTTGCATCTTTATTCGTTGTCCTGCTCACAGATTTCGTATAAAATTATCTGATAGGTCCATGTTGCTTTTATCAAAAATTTCATTGCCTTCCCTTATTTCAAAACCAATGTTCGACTTAAAAACATAATAAAGATAAAACTCTTGCCTCAAATAAAACATACCTCTTGTTATTTCCAAGCACAATTTTAAACTCAAATATTGTATTGGGTGTCCTAATTAATGAGATGGACTCTTTGTTTATTTTTTTATAACAGAATAAAAAAGTATCAAAGATTCGAACCTTCGCAGAGAGAAACCTTTAATACATGCGATAAAACCCATATCGTTTCTTTAGATAAGTAACCCTGTGTTCTTGAATTTATTAATCTTGTCGTATTTTTTTTACGAGATCAAATTCTCAGTATGATTTAGTCTGAGATTTCGATTCTCCACTAAATAAAAATTTATCTACATCTCAGATCATCGTTTATGGAACTACAAGAGAAAAGTCCGGACTCTTTCTTGGACCCACAACCTCAATTTATGGCTCATTGTGGAGTTTATGGAACAGACAGCACAATCCCTGTTACCATCCGTCAGAAACTTGAAAAAGAAATCCAAATTTATAGACGTGTCATTTGCTGTTTCCATACGATAATGATTTCACTGGAAGTGTTTGGCGTTCTATTCTTTGGATTTGCCATCATAAACTGCCATGGCGATCGCTGCAGTGCAAATTCTATTTACACACTTGGTCCTGGCGTCATTATCCTTATTCTCATGTTCGCAATACTTTTCCACAGATATGCTATTAAGGCATGTTCTTCAACGAAATCAAGTACAATGGGTTGTCTATTTTGGACATATCTTGTTTTTCTGTGTCTAAGTGTCTTTGTGAAGAGTTTTATAATGTGTGGGATATTTCTGTTCCTCAGCTGTACAGCGTATAAACTCAGAAAACTCTTTGTGGAGTTGGAATAAAAAATAATACAAACTTCAAAAAAAAATTAATCGCATTTCGCGTTTTAAAAGCTCTTAAAACATTAATGTGGTTTTTAACTAAAGGCAATGAAGCCATGATCATCGAATGCGCTTCTCTGATAGCAAACAAATCTCCTTGAAGTATTCGTATGAACAATAAGCACTCTGCTTGCTATCTAAATGCAAGGCTTCTTATTCAGCGATAAAGATTTAAAGACTTTTCAATCATTATTGCAATTCTTAGAAGTCAATACACTTGGAGAGTGATATCAGACAGTTCCTACGCAGGGAGTTAGCTGCAAACTCTCTTGAATGAAAGAAATTATAATAGAGGCTTTAATTATTTGCCTGTTAGAAATTTAATTTCGGTAGTTCTGTTCGAATTCATAGAATATTTATTTCTAAACTAACTCGGAAAACTCACCGGCATGTCTAAACGCCATCATCAACCCAAGTTCGTCCTCGAAAAATACCCTAACTCTCAGCTTTTCAAAGCACACAGAAGCTCCTCCGATCGAGAAGAGCCGGACCTCGATCAAACATTACCGATGATCAGCAAATCCCCTTATTCTGATAAGCAACGCAGCAGCCAACCCTTGCCAAGATCATCAGTTCAAAGCCAATTGTTTAACAGCTCCAACTACGGAGCAGAATACCCTCCATATTTTAATACACCAGCATTTAATATGCATACCAGTCCTTACGCTGGAACACAAAATGCTCATTACCAGCCATATTCAATGCCATTTCATCCTTCACAGAAGCCGATGCCTTACCTTCAGACAAGCCATTCAATGAATTCGATTAGAATGAACTCGAGGAACCCAAGAAGCCTGAATTACTTATACTATCCAAATCATGCGCCAATGCAACAGCGCATGTTCGTTCGTGACTATGCTTATCCTGAAATGGCGCAGTTTAACCCGCTACAACATAATATGATGCTCACGAATGCCTTGCGTGCTCAAATGGCAATGCAAGCCCAACAGCAACATATCATCAGCAAGATGAGAGAACAACAAAGGAGGTATCAAGCAGAATCTGAAAATAAGGAGGCATTTGACCGTATCGCCAAGAAATTTGAAGAGCATTCTGAAATTTTATATGAGATAGCTGAAGGAATCGGAAATGGCCCGAGATTCAACATCGGAATTTCGATGAAACGAAAGCAAAACATCGAAAAAGAAAATACTAAGCAAGTTAGAAACAAGGTATCTGCTCGAAAGAAGAGGGATCAGCAAAAGAGCTCCTCAGATGAGACTGAGGAAGTCCTTGACAAGAGGAAAACTGAAAAATCTCCTCTGCAATCTCGTCAGATGAGTAAAATGAATATTACGGGTGGCAGTTCACAGCCGGCTCCGATCAAAAGAATCTCAGCTTTCTCTGAAATTTTGGACTATGACATCGAAACTCAGGCTCAGAGAATCCAACTGCCTCAGTCTCGTAGGCAGTACCCTGCGTCACTCGACACGCTCACACCGACTTATATTTCCAAGAAACAGCGACCAGTCCCGCAGGAAAACTACGCTACGAAGACTAGTGTTCGATCTGATTCTAATTCGGAGATTGAAGAAGAAGCATCTCTTCTTTCAAATTCAGATCTGGAAGAAAACGTTAATGATATCGAGAAGGAAAAGTACCCTTCAATTCATGATGATTTGCTGGAGGATCAGCCCGAAGAGGAGCCAGAACATCAAACCGAGAAATCAGAGCCTCAGTTAGAGAAGACTCCGCAAATACGGCCGGATTCTGGTACTGCTAGAGGGAAACTGTTCGCTTATTCAAGAAAAAAGAGCGGGAAGAATATCCCACCGCTCTCGTTGCCAAGTCTCACGAAGCTCGAGAAAGATGACGAGCAAATCTCTAATCGCAGTGGAGGTTTTTCGACGAAAATGAAGAGTAGAAGCACCATCTTTGATGACATTAAATCAAGGAATAATGGTGAGAGCGCGAAAAAAAGAACGCTAATTCTTCCGCCCTTAAATCTCAGCGCGATCAGAAAACCGACTACACCTGCAATTGAGGAGGAAAATGCTAATAATGAAAAATCAGGGGAAAATAACAGCAAAGAGCCTGAAAATAACCAGCTTCCAGATATGAATACTTTAGTTTTCACAGAGGAAAATCCGCAACTAGAAAAGAGAGATTTCGAGGCTGTGTTTGAGAATATGACAGATAGAGAGAATAAAAACATAGAGATCCAAAGGGCGGAAACAGAAAAACAAGAAGAAACCGTGGAAGAAGAGAAACCGAGATTGTTTGACCTTAAATCCAATAAGAAGAAAAGGAAAAGTAGCAAAAAGAAGAGCATTTCGCTAAAGAAGGGGAGATCTAGCAAGGGCCTGCAAGATGGCTCTAACACAAGAGTATTAATCCCTAAAGATGAAGAACTTAAGAAAATTTGGCACATGTTCCCTGTTTCAAATGAGATTATGCCGATTCAGGCAGTCAGAAAGGTACGTGTCCCTCGGCGACCATCTATAGTCACAGAAGAGGTGTTACCTGAGATTACAGAAGAAACTAAACAAGTTGAGGAGCTTCTAGTCGAGGAAGAACATAAAGACCAAGAAGAAGAACTTAACGACAAAGAAGAAGGACATAATGACGAAGAAGAAGACAAAGAAAGAGAATCGTTTGAAGGTGAAGAACAAGAAGAAAAAGTCCCAGATCTCATTGCCTTTGCGCAAGACACTGAGGAAGAAGCTATCGTCGTCACTGATCAGAAGGATGATCCAGCGCCCATTGAAAATCCAAATGAAGAACTTCCGTCAATACAAGAGCCTATCACCTATGGCGAGATTAAGCGTATTAACTTGGAAAAGAACGATGATATGGATAATTCTATGATGAGCCCACTCCTTTCCTCTAGACCTAACGAACAAGAGCCTGAGAAAAACCCTTCCAATGATCATAACAGCGAGGTGAATATATCAAATTCCGCTATTAAGAGTGTCCGATTAGCACACAACGTACCAAAGAGAGGTATCTTCAGCTATATCAAAAACAAAAACTTGCAAGATTAAGAAAATTGTTTAGCAAATCCAATATTATTATTCCAGTATTTTTTGCATAAGTAGACAAAAAGCATGGATCCATATTCAAGAGCTTTTGATAGAAGGACATCTTTTTTATAAAATATGTATTTTCTATTGAAAACCATTTATTAAATACCAATAACAATCGTTTCAACTTAAGTTAATCTTACAAAGGGGGATACTTTTAAGTTTGAAATGCCATTAATATTATTGGATTCCATAATGATTTTATTAGCTAAATCTCAAATGATCAATTGCTGTGATTGCGCGTTTGACGCTGGAATCAACTATTCTCTTTTTGAATATACAGTCTCATCTTTTATCTGACTTAAAAACACTAGACATTGATCACAAGGGTAAAAAGGAAAGTTTTTGAAAGCAATAGAGATGTTAATTCTTCAAAAGATGAATTTCAAGCATTACAGGCTGGTCTTCTTTCTTGGCTTCTCTACCTCTGGTTTGTAATCAGGATTTTTCTTCAGAATGACGATGTTTTCCAGAACGCAATCCGTGACTGGAATATATTCTTCAGTGCCCAATTCAGCCCTGTGGTAAATAACATTAATATTCTAACCTATCGAAAAAATTGCACGTACTTTTGTCCATATGCCAATATAACCGGACTGGTATGTGTTTGGAACCCTGTGATTCTTTTAGGTTGTCCTGCCTGTCCGACAGTATCGACGGCTTGACCGACTCTCACTGAGACTGGCATTGGGTGCAAGTTTTCATCAACCTAAAGAGGAGGAAAAAGATCACATTAGTTACTCAAAGCGTTTTTGTAAGTACTGTGAAGAACATTCTTGAGCTCATGGAAAGACCCAGATAGTAGTAGAAGTAGTGATATTTGCCAAGAAGGATGTTTTGAAGATCCAAGCAGGCATGTGCGAAGATAACCAAGCCCGAAGCGGCGACTTTAGAGAGTAGGAATCTGTCGGAGTAGTATGGTTGTAAAGTCAACAAACCCTAAATTTTAAGTTAATTAGCACTGATAAAACACTGAAGGAAAAAGTTACCTTGCCCATGTAGAGCAAACCTTGGGAAATTCTGATAAAGAACATGGTGTTATCCTCTTTTTGATAGTAGCTGGCCAGTTGTCTGAGTAAGTCAGCCAATCTAGAGTTGTTTGTTCCGGCTCCGATCAATCCAAGCGCGATGATAGCTCTTTGACTGAGTTCAACATCAGAATCGTGAGCAAGTTTCATGAGGAGATCTTGGACTGGGAGTTTTGGGTTGGAGATATTGAGGATAGCAAGCGCAAGTGGAATCGCCCTCTTGATATTCAATTCTCCGTATTGAAGCAAATGGTTCAAGGTTCTTCCCACCATTTCGTTACCAATTTCCTCACTGGAGGCGATAAGCGCGATACTCAACACAGCGACGGCTTGGAATGCGCTGTCCTTCTCCTCGAGGTGCTCAATGCACTCATGAAGCATCTTTTGCACCTTGAGCACGTTTCCACTGCCCATATAAGCGCATGATTCAACGGTGAGTTCAATGTAGCGACCAATTGGGTGAGTGATACCCTTAATAACGTCAAGAGTCGCTTCGCAAGCTTCTTGCATGCCGAAAAACAGAAGACCAAGAGCAACAGCGTAGAATCTGCTGACGGTCATATTGAGTTGAGCCTCGGTTCTTTCTTGGAGAATTTCAATGATAGAGGTGATACTGTCTTCGTGGCAAGCTCCGACGAAGATAAGTCCCAAGGACAGGGCTGCCAAGGCGGACATTTCAACAGTGTAGTTGACATCGCTGACGATAGGAAGGAGAAGCTCAAGCAAATCTTCTCTTCCGGTTCCTGCGTAGGCAAGACCTAAGCCGATAATGGCTCCAGTTTTAGATAAATCACTATGATAAAAGGTGAGAGGAAGCTTTTGGGGATAAATTACTCTTTGCCTGTGATCGCGTCGCTGAGAAGCGCCTTCGCTGGGTCGAGGTCATTGGAGATACCTGAGTTGCACAATCCGATAGCGATTTGAGCGCCCATTCGTCCATAAGAGTCTTTCAAGTCGAGGTACTCGCTCAGTTCTGCAGCTCCTCCGTCGCTGTCCCATAAAAAGATCATTCCCAAACTAGCAGTTGCTGAGGCAACGGCATCGCCTTTAACTTTGTAGATCCATGGACCATCCTTCGCATCTTTTGGCAGCATAAGCGCGTCTTTTCCGGTACCAGCGTTAACCAAAGCGTTTACGATAGTATGCGCGAGATTTCTTCTCGAGGAGTCGATTTGAGCCGCTGGGCCTTTGATGTTTTCTAAATGAGCCTTGTAGACTTGGTCTGGGTGCTTAGGCTCAAGGACGTCGAGTTCCTTGCATAATTTGATGAAGAAATCGTTCATGTGACTGTTCCAGGTGATTTTGGTAAGTTCTTCGTCGAGTTCGATGGTCTTGCGGGTTCTGCCGAGTTCCAATGCCATCTGTTTCAATATGGCTCTAATAACAAAGAATATAACTTAAAACCCTATGTATGAATCATTAGCTCACCTGTCTTCGCATTCCTTGAAGGCTCTAATGATCAAGTCGTTGTTATCCAACTTGATCGCGAGTCTCAGAGCATCTGAGTACTGTTTCAGCTTCAGCGAGATCTCATAACCAGTTTTGAGCGTCTTTTCCATCTCGTATTGATCAGCGCTGTAGAGCGCAGTGCTTGTGAGGTACAAAATGACTCTTCTCATGTTGTTTTCATTCACGAACTAGGGCAATCACAGATTAGATCATCTATCGAACTCCATTGTTCTTACCAAGATAAGGTCCTCGAGCTTATCGACTTCCATGAGGAGATCAATGGCGTATATTTCAGAGTTATGTTGCATAAGATATGGCACGATTTCGCCGACGATTCGAAGGAGCTCGTCCGTTGGCTGCAGTTTCTCCATTCTCTGGTTGTACTCATAAGCGATGTCTCCGCTGAGGTGGAGGAGGTATTCGGTACCCCATTCCAGGTAGTTCTTCAAAGTACCTGAAGCGAAGACGATTAAATTTTTCGAATTCAACAAAATTCTGACCTTCTAAGAGGAATTTTAAACTTTGATGCCCTTCGATATCTCCCATAGTGATCGAAAGCACCGATAAAAAGTCAGCGAATGATTTCTAGCAAGGCGCGTGAGGTTCCCTTGGGAAAAAAATCGAAATAACTAACCTTGAAGTCACCGTTTGGTGTCTTATCGTAAATTTCTTTAATTTGACCGTAGTGAGGCTTAAGGAACCTCAAGGACTTTGGAACGCTGGTGATGGAAGTCGTTGAAGCCTTCACTTCCTTCTTCAAGAGCTCAAGAGAGTTGTTTGCGATCTCAGGGGCTGGATCGGACAGTCTTTCTACGAGCAATTGAAGATCTTCCTTGAGTTTTTTATCCTCTTCGCTCTGGGAACATTAGCGCGCGGTGAGAGAGTTGGCCTTACCAAGTCCTCCTCGAGCTTCTTTTGCTTGCCCTTCTGAGGCGCGTCAGGCTTCTTTTCTTCGGGTTTGGTATTCATTTCTCCGATTATTTAAATTTACAAAATTCTTTTGTATAGAAGATTTCTTTCTGATTATTAAATATCTTAGAACTCTACTAATCTCAACTAAATTGTTGGAAATTTGTTGTTTCTAAGGACCTAAAAAATATTTTCGCTCTCCCATTTCCAGGAAAGATTTCAACCAGCATAATCTCTTACGAAATATTTAAAAATTATGAAGGCGGCGACACAGATATCATGAATATGCATCATAATAAGAGAGCGGGAAAGTGAAAAAGGCTTTTTATTTAAGGTAAATTGCCTTTGAACACGTTATATTAGAGTTTAGAGCTTAGGCTTAGGGGTAGTCCATTGTGGCCAGGTTTTTGTGAGTTCTTGAACGTAAGTTTTGCGAGCCTCTTCCTTAGTCATGCTGCCGAGTTCTTTCCAAGCGTCGTACTTTGCTCTCTCGACGACTTTTAGTCTGCTAGGAGCCTTGCCTACGTTGCAAAGGGGGTTTAGTCTAGGGGATATAAATGTTGAAAGAGCATACCAGTGCATTTTCCTTCGGTGGCTTGCTTGTAAAGGGCGTAAAATTTAAGCTTTTGCATATTGTCAGGAGTGTAGCCATCGCCGCTGTCAGGATTCTTGATGAATTCAACTGCTTTCTCGAAGAGGTCCTCCATTTTGAATGAGTTTGCTATTTTTTGATTTAATTGTTTTAATAATCGCTTTAATAGTGCATTGCAATCAATCTGCGTAATGTGCGTCTGAAGCTGTTTAATCAAACCTGACGAAAATATTAAAACAAAATTTTTCTACTGATGAATGTCGTTATATATACTAGCAAGTGGAGATAAGAAGGTGTTATATGAGTTAATTGATGTTATCTTAGATTGTGGGATTTCTTTTGAAATGTTTTTAAGCGTTGATACGAAATTACAATCCTTTGGTACATCTAACAAATACCAAAATTCATTTTTCTCTAATCCTTAAAAATCTCGCAATTAAATGAATAAAATGCCATTTAGATCGTGAGTCACAGGTCTATTTATTTTTATTCATTCATATTTGTCCTTTCAGTTTCAGTTTATCTCTAATGACGGCAATTTTTAGTGTGTTGGTGGTGGTGTCCGCCAATAAGTCTTCTAAGCTCTTTCTTTAACTTTTCATATTCTATAAAAAAGAAAGAGCAGTTATATATTAACGACTAACGCCTTAGAGGAGAATTGTTACCTTTCAGTGGTGCGCTGAGTTTGTAGTTCCTATAGATCGAGTATATGATAATTGGCTCAGAGACAAGAACCAAAGTAATAATGAATTCGCTCGCCACTCCCAATATTCCAAATTGGAAAAGCGCATGAGAGATCAGAACGAGTCGGTAAAGGCGCGTGTATTCTTCGCTTTTCTTCATATATCCAAGCAATCCCATAGTGTATCCAGCGACAACTGAAATCATGATCAAAAAAATCATCAGTTTTTTATTCATTGGATCATTTGGAGGATTCTCAATGAAAATCAAGCACCAAACCGCGGCCAATGCGAAAAAGGTCTATTTTTGAATGTATAAGTTAAAGACGTCCACAATTAGCTATACGATACCATGCAAATGACTATCCATCCAAGATAAACCTTATCTTTCACTTCATCTTCGATCTCACGCAATCTAAGTTTCGCTTCCCTATCAACGTTTTCATCTTCATCCCTTGGCGGCATGTTGCCTGATTTCTTCAGCGCGCTCTTAAGGGGAGGGTTCTTGGATGTCTGGATTTCCTGGTATTCATTTCGGTACATGGCTTGAAAGCTCTTTATCTACGTTTTTTAGTTTTCAATTGATAGAGCGGTCAGATAACGATACAAAGCGAGTTGATGTGCTGAAATTGAAACGCTTTATTCGGACAATATAGATAAATAGAACCTTGCTGCCATCTATTTCTGTAAATATATATGTATGGAGAGATAAATAAGCTCTCCACATTTAAATAAAAGCAGGAGATCAAATGATAAAAGAGATTCGGTGGTATACTGGAAATGTAAACTATAATTCAGCAAAAACATTTTGAGCAGAGGATTCATTTTGATGATCTCCGTTTTCTTGAACAGGTTCTTCGTCTGCTGGTATCTCACTGTAAGGAACAGATATTTGAGTCAGTTGAGGGCGAAAACTTTGAATATTAAATCAAAATTAATGATATTCAGAATTGCACGCTTTACTTTTCCTTCGGTTCATTATCTAAAATGTGTGAGACATATCTCGCAAAAGTAGCGAAGTAAATCGCTCCTGCAACCCAACAGAAAATCGCCACGATGTATTGGTCAACATATTGAAGTATAAACAGAGAGATAATGTCCCATCCTACATAGCCGATCTTTCCAAGGACATTCAGCGAGGTGACAAACGAGGCGCCGATTTCCTTTTGTTTTGTGTGTTATTTTCGCAAATAAATCAGATTACCACGTCAGCAATGATTTGATTGAAAGTCATATTATAAATCGCTTTCATGGAATGCGCAATCGTATCACCCATTTTAAACAAAAGCCAGAGGTACCAGGTTCTGTTGTAATTTCTGTTTGCGTCAAAATTTATGTACGTAAAAAATATTCCAACGCTCTTTTTTAATTGTGGTCACTCAGTTTTCGAAAAATGTAGACATTACCAATACTAACCGAGCAAACATCGAAATATTTGACCACATAATGTTTTTAGTGTCTTTTTTAATATATTTTGGCTAGAAAGGATGAGAAATTTAAACATGAGATTCAAATACCAAAATCCAGCAGAGCAGCAAATTTACTGGCAGGCAGATGAGTCCAATGTTGCTGATGTCTGATTTGCTCATGCCCTATATGAGATTAGAGATACTTATAATGTATAAATTTACATTGCGGACTAGGGAGACTTTGGAAGATTCTTGGATGGCCATCAGACTGAAAGGACTAGTCAATGACCAAATTCCAAGCAGACGGAGATTTTTATTTTGGTAAAAGGATTTAAACTAAAAGGAGGTGAGCCGCTGACTGTCAATGTAGTTTTTGTTACAAGGACAAGCATGTCTTTGAGCCGTTTGTATTCATTTTTGGAAGGATTTCGCTCTTTCTTAAAGAACGCAACCCATATCGTGAGTCCAAACGCAGTAACAGCCACTATCAACAAGAGGATCTGTGAAGTAAGCAGAGGCGTCTATCGGAATTAGGTCAATATAGAATGCACGGAAAGTCTGAATTTTACTGTGCGAGGCGTGTCGAAAATGTATTTGTTACAGAATTCTTCACTGTTCAAAGGAATGAAAAAATAATAGCCAAACAACGCACCGAGGTCCGATCCAGCGACTTGGGTTGACGCGCTTTTTGAATAGTCATCAGATGGGAACAGTGTGAGTAGCCATCCGTCAAGGGCAACATCCTTCCAAGTGGACAAACAATAATGATTGAAGAAATATGTCCACTTCATACCTCAATTCCATTGAAAAGCTGTATAACCATGCCTGTTGTAACTATTTTCCAGAGACTGGCTGTGTAAGTCTCGATCCAATTATTAATAAAAAATGAAACCAACAACGTCAAACAGCCGATCTAACAATCATAAGAGTTTATTTGTATGTCTGCAGTAGAAATTTTACGAATAGCACTAATGGCACGATATATGTTTTTCGTTTTCCGAATTTTGCATTGTAGAACTATGAGATTAATATATTATCATTCTTAGAAATGGGAATGGAGCTGTCTTCGTACCACATCGAGCAACGGTGCAAAGAGTACCTTGAAGCCCAACGGTATTCCAATGATTTTCAAGATTCCTAGCTCTGCATATTGAGCTCCTTGGTCTGCCAGGACTAAACTTAGCGAACTATCGTAGTAGTAGGAGAGAGTTTGCTTGAGGTAATAGTTATGGAAGGAAGTGCTGAATGAATTACTTGCACTATGTAGAGTGCTAAGAGCATTATGATGGAGTTTACGAGCTCCAGCGAGAGTTTTGTACGAGTTGATGAGGGAGTTTCTGACTCTGCATGCTTATGCTCAGATAAATGTTGAATCTCTTCGCTGACAAAAGTGAACAGCGTTCAGTTTGCGAGAGAATATAAGCAGAAGATTCTTACTTGGGATCGTTGTACATTGCTTCTAATGATGATATTGGTATCTAAGTTTATGCGATTTTAAATAACGAGTGCTGCTGGTAGAAGCAAAAACGACTAATTAAGTGGTTCTTGAAAGTAGAATTTTTTCTTTTCAAATTTTACAAAGGAAGGAGACATTACCAAAATCCGAAAGGAGTTGATGAAGAAATTGCAACAGTTAGTTGTAGATACACCTCTAGCAACAATTGAGTGTTTAATCAATTTTCTTATGGGAAAACTGAATGTCTAAATGTCTAAGTCAAGAGTTTGAAGTACAAAAACATAAGAAGCTGGGAATTTAAATGATAGCAGAATCCTTGAAATATTCAATTATCTGCATCATTGGGAATCAGCATAAGTGAAACTATTAGATGGAGAAACACCACTCAGAATTGCAAGTCATATTTTCTTCAGAAAAAGAAATCAAACGATGGCTGTGCGTATTTTGAAAACAATTGATTTTCTCAATGCTATTAGTCGATTAAAAACATGCTGCTTTGTTTGTTATTTTCTTGCCTCTAGGAAAAATCATAAAGCGAGCAGTAGGCAATACAATATAAAAATGGCTCGTCATTGAACTTCATTGGCACAAGAAAGGTCCACTTCGTTTAACTATAACTCTCAAAAATGATTTTTGTTATTCACAACGAAGATTTGATATTCAAAAATCTTATCGCTAAAATCATATCCTGAATATGTATGTCTCCTCGTTGTTGAATGCGATACAAACACTGACGCTTCGATTTATCATTGCCTACGCAGTATTACTCATTGAATACCATTTAGACAATTTTCCGTTTTGAAGTATATATGCTTAAATTGCACATGATGCTTCAATAACTATTACGGAAACTGTTTTTGAGAAAACTGAGATGATGTAATTAGAATACATAAAATAAGCAGGTTGTTCTTTCTGTTAAAGAATTATCTCTTCAGGAGTCTACAATTATATCCTTATCTAGATGGAATATTCCAAACACCAGTTATGAAAGTGCTGAATAATAGTCAGTAGAAATGAAAATGAAGTAGGT
>ENA-UOUE01001191-UOUE01001191.1-compost-metagenome-genome-assembly--contig:-NODE-1191-length-17571-cov-19.378015_pt1 | contig 17571 bp, 18 predicted proteins | sample MGYA00238146_ERZ747223 | MGnify/ENA primary metagenome ERZ747223 (study PRJEB28781, sample SAMN06268865) | compost metagenome | isolation source: single cell | place: USA: California, Emeryville, Joint...
GGATGCAGATAGCTTTCTTGAGTGTTTCTGTTTTGCGTTTCCTTATTTTTGAAATAGCTCTCACGCATTGCTGGATTATCCTCCAAAAACAGCAGGTTTGTTAATGAGGTGGCGAACTACAAGTGCTGAAAAGGCGAAAAAATAGATGGAATATACTGCTCTGGAATTGTAAAATTTATTTTCGTAGTCATGGTTGTCTGCATCGCCCTCAGTTTTAAGTGAATTGCGTTTGATGTACTTTGTAGAAAAAAATTCCCGTAATGTAAGCGCGTGTTGGCTGCGAGGAACAGAAGTTGCACGTTTTTTCATCTCATCTTCGTCCTATACAAATCAAAAATATATAGAAAAACATTGGTCGCAAGCTACTGTGAGGAGTCTCCCTAAATGATCACGTTCGTTTACAAAAGGCATGAATCCGCTGGATGATAAGTTGGGTTTGGTGCATCTGGCTTTGAAGCCAGTAGTTTCCGTTTGTAGTTTCGGTTGGCTGAAGCTCTTTATACTGTGGATCCCTGTTGAGTCGTTGAGGGTCTCCTGGGTGAGTGTATTGCAGCGTACAGCTTTCAGCATCTTTATAATTTTATTTAGTGAGTCAATTAAGCCAGCTGAGGGTTTTATTTAACTTCGACTCGTTAACTGCAGGATGTTCAACTCACATGTGAATAAATAACTACACACAAAAAATATATTAACGAATGAACTCCTCTGAGCTAATTGGTGAATAACTTGTATAATTTAAGCTTGAAATCTGAAAGTGGACACTCGAAACGAAATCATTGATCTCTTTCTTCTATATTCTTCAGATAAATCTTTCTCTTTTTTTATTGTGAGGCCAGTAGATTTCGCACAGAGGATTTACACCTCTGAGGCGATAGCTGAATGGTTAAAGGCTTAGAAATTATCTCAAGTGACGAGATATTTCTATATATCATAAGAAAATATGTATGAGATCCCTTTAAAGAGCTCATGTGGTTCTAATCCTTGCTTTGGATATTTTTTGCTGGAGGCAAGCTATCATTCATTCACATATCGGAACAGATTAGCAAAAAAGATTTTCAAATCTCATAACAGCGTGTATTGCTCGGCCAAATCACAAGATAAGTAGTGATTCAAAGGTCATTATATAGTTTTGGCAATACCAATTCATTATTTCTTGAAACTAGCGCATAAATCTTTTAACTATCTCCATTATTCGAAACTATCAATTTCTTAATTCCAGTCTGATGAAAAGCGTTAATATGCTGCAGTGATCGGTTTTTCAAAAAACAATAGCAAAAACGAGTATCAATTCTTCAAATAAAATTAATCTTATTCCTCTCCGTATGGTCCTCAGACGCCAATACCTTTGTTTCTTTACTATATTTCTGGTCCTAACCGCCATTTCCTCCGTCGCAGCTGACGCCGGATCAGTTGCACAAGAAAGGCTCACATCTTTTCTGGGCAATGGCCTCGTGATTGGCAATAGTTCTACTGCAACGACCACCTTGAATGAAGTAACACTCTACACCTGACGGCCTAATCTCATCTTCCTTGCGATAGGATATCGATTCGAATGGAAATTTGTATGAAGCGAATATCGGATTTCAAATTGTAGGGACTCCAGTCACCAATATCGATTATCATGATGGACCCACAGGAGAAATTGAGAATTCTGAATTGTTAAACGCGCAAAAAAAGAACCTCGTAAGTCGCATGATTAAACAGTTCTAATGCCTTTATATAGAAAGAGTTCTTGAAAACCCATGAAGTACAATTTGTTCAATCGAACGTCGATAGTGGAAACAATCTACAGTACACGTCATCATCAACGACAACTACCTCTAACTCGACATCAAACTCATCAACAAACTCATCAACGAGCATTACATATTCAGATATGGATGAAATCATCACGCCTGAATTGGTTGGGAAAGTATGGGCTGATGCCCACGATGCAGCAATTAATGCTACTGAGTTCCTGGATGACCTCCCAGAAACATATGAAACAAACACTGAAGTCACAGCAATCGACGCAGAAACAACAGAGACAACCTCGAACACAACAGCCACAGCGTTTATTCAAAATCATATGGATGAAGAAGACAGCAGAGGCTTTTTGGGTTCAATATTCATCGAGGAATCGAGCAGCGAAGGGCATGTGTTCCAGAACAGTCAAAAATTATCATCAGACCGAATGTTCAGCTTCAACAAGGCCTTGGAGCTATTTTCGGCAGCTTTCGTTACTATGAAGCAGACCACATTGAATAGCACCGCGCTTACGGAGTCCACTGATCCAAATGTCGTCAAAACGATAGTTTATGAAGGAAACGCTTCAGCGTATATGGACAATGATAATTACGAGGTCGTTAGCGAATCGACAGTAGTAGTTGACAGCAACACTGAAGAAGTGACCTTGGTCGTTAGAGCGAAGATGAAAGCGCTGAATTCGCTGCCTTCGGTGACCTTCATGATTTGCATGGGTATTTTTGTCCTGCTCGCCATTGAATTCAAAAACTGGGTCTACAAGTTCTTCCAAGAAGACTTGCTCGGAGGTCTCAACTCAATTCTTCGGTAATTACCTCATTTGCATTAAGCTTAATATTTTATCTCACGTTAGTGACAACATTGTGCTCATGTTCGTTGCCATGACCCTGAAAATCCTGGACCACTACTACCAAATCTCCCTCTTAGATTTATACGTGCATGTAACTGGACTTTCTCTTGGACTTCTTCTTTTCGCTTTCCTTTGGGCCGTCCTGGGTGTCTTTATGGCAATAATGACCAACGTCTACATCAAAGACTGGAAAGTCCATGAAAATAACTTCCCTCAGCGCGAGAGGATATTCAGAGAATTCGAGGACCTGTACCTTGAAGCGAATAGAACGAGAAAGCAGCAAAAAGAGTTCAATCAAAAGAAGAAAGAACTTGAGTACTTCCTCATCAGACAAGAGTTTATCTCGCCTACCTTCTTACCTGTCGTCGGAGAAGATTTCCTCAGAGACGATTTTGACTTCGCGTACTACCTCGGTGGCTGCATGACGAAAGCCTCTTCAGAATCTTTCAGATATGCAGTGTCGACACTCTGGGCAGTGTTCTTCTCAATGGCGATCTATACATTGGCATATTACTTCGCCGCAAATTCCACAGTAAATAGGAATTTTTACATCTTGAATCTTATGCTTTTAACCTACTCTTAGGGTCTTTGGATCATCTTTATTCCTTTGGTCGTCTTACTCGTGATGATCGGATTAGAGTCGAAGCTCAGTTACATCTATTCCCAGATCGTTAACGTTGTTTATTCGCCATACGACGTCAACTTCACGAAATTTGAGAGTCTGCGCCAACCACTCATCAACCTTGGTCGTATCAACCTACCTCGCTATTTACAAGGAGAAGCGCCTCCACCAAGTCAATTCAAGCGCTGGATCAGAAGTTTGACCATGCCAAATCGTCATGAGCTGCTGTTTTGGTTTGGATCACCCAAGTTTGTTGTGAGATTCATTCATTTCGTGCTTGTGGGCCAAATGGTCTGGATGGTCTGGTTCTGGCTCCAGGAGTACCAAAACATCAAAGGATGGTTCTTGATCGCAGCCTCCGTCATTGCTTGGATTCTCACAATAGTCAACTTATTCCTCTTCACTCCAAGGATTTTGCGATCATACTGCGTCGTGTCTAGCGTAAAACAGCTTATTCCCACTCGTCGTGATAACACATGAAAAACAGATTCAAATGCTGAAGGATAGACAGATGATTCGACAAGTAAACGACAAGGCAATGGCCGAGAGATCTCATTTGATGATGAGTCTATTCAGGTATATTGGAATTTTGTTACTTTGAGAGTCTAAACTTCACCTCATTAGATTCATTAAAGCAGCTAATCGTGCTGCCCAGAAAGAAGCTGGCGTTGAAGACCCAGCGAATGCTAGCAAGCTCAGAGAATACATGATTAAGCTCGTATCTGAGAACTTCCAGCTTTTGAACAGCGGCGACGTAAATCCCTATCCAAATCAATAATTTTCTAACCCTCTCTCTCTATCTAGCCTACTGCACAGAAGATCACGCTCGCCCAATTGAACAAATTCGCAAAACTCTGCGGAAGAACCCTTTCTCAAGAAGAGTTGATGTATTTGGCACACGGCGTCGTTAGAGTATTGCAAATAAAACTTTCTGGGTGTTAACCTCTCTTGTTAGGGTGGAACGAATGATATTCACCTCGCAGATACGATGGAACACATTAAGAGAGTGCTTGGTGACGTGGGCAACGACCCAGCCAGAGCCTCAAGAGATGTCCTGAGAGATTTACTTAAGAAGGACAAGACTACCTCAATTATTGATTTAAAGTACTTGATTCGCTTTTTAAGATAGAGGGCTAACACTGCGATTATTAGGAAACTGCTTACAACGACGGAAATGCTTGAAGACGAATTGGTTGAGAAGATTATGAGAGAGGTGATTATAATTTCAAATTTGCTGTTGTTCTAATAGTTGAATGATGTAGATCCGATACTTGCCGCTGAAGAACGCTGAGATTTCGATTGAATTGGTGGGCACATTGGTTAGAGACTCAATTCAAGAATTCCCGCGATAATTCGCACCTGCCATATATGTAAAGTTTATACAATTTACAGAGGATGGAAAGTCCTTGGGCTCGCTGAAATATGTAATTCTATAATTTCATTGTTTTGAACCGAATTAATAGAGTTTGGTATTCAAACCCTTAACAAACATTTTTTTCTTTACGCTCATTATATGGTCTTAAGATAGAAATCATTGTTCTTATGTGCTAAACGTGCTCACTGTAAAAAATTGACGAAAAAGAGTGCATTTGCTGAGAGCGAAATTATTAAGTTATAGATGCTTTGAATGGAAGTGTGATTATACGTGCAATATAGTTATTATAAGTAATGATGAAGAGGAAGTAAAGATTAAATTATGAAAATTCGTAACCGAATCTCAAGTATGGAGTTGTATATATCGAACAAGTTTCTTCGAAGCTTTCACGAATTAATGATCTTTAGCCATGAGTTGGCTGCTGCTGTTCCCGTTTAGTTGTAGGCAGGTGATTTGCATGATGAAATCATGAGCTGAGACATCTAAAAACTGAGTATTAGTCCTGGTAAACGCGTTTTGAAGAAGACAAAAAAGGAAATGTCAGAAGAATTTCAAGAGCATTTAGAGATTCATTTCTAAACACCTCTGCCTCCTCTTTCGTTCTTGCATGGGTGAATTAGAGTAAGCATGATGCAGCATGCTCATCCTTAGATACATGCGTTGGATTTGAGGAAGTTTTTCCAAGACCAAATAGGAGAAATTGCAATCATAAATAAATTACCTTGATTCTCTCAATCACGGAACTCTCACTCACCTAAATCCCTTTGAGACTTAAGTGTCGCAAGTGAGGAAGCTGCTCTTCTCTTCTCGCTCAGCCCTTGTGAGTACATAATCCCATTTCGTTCACAGACAAATCTTTTTTGGATTTTTTAAAAAAATTATGATTTAAAACCTGGAGTTAATATTCTTGAAGGGATGCAGCCCTTTGATACAAACACCCACAATACACTGGTGCATTTATCAGCACATATACATGCAAAATATCCTACCTCTATCGCAAAAATGATAAACTTTCGTTTGATACATGGTATATATAATGACCGGTTTTAAGACAAGAGATCTCATTCACGAAAAAGCCCCCTTTGACTTCCTGGGGTAAAAATTAAAATCAAGCATTCGTTTCGCATCCTCATACTCCTGGTCTGAATCCATCAGCGGGTTATAATCAGCCTGGACTTCTTTCAGCTCCACCATGCCTGCTCCTCTTACATCTTGAAGTTGATCGATTCTTAATTCAAGCACATGGCCTTTTTGCGTATTTTCCATGTATGACTTGTATCCAAAATATAGCGCGACCCCAGCAAAAGCCGCCAGGAACACCTGTGAAGAGTCATATGTTCCATAGCTGTTCTTTAGCGTCGCCACAAAATACGGCACTATAAAAAATCCGAGATTCTGCAGCGAGTAGAGAATCCCATTCGCTCTGCCCAAATCTTCTGCGTCTGTTAAATAGGCCACTGATGGCCCAATTGCCGCGTAGCCGATACTGTACGCGACGCCGATAAGCACGACTGGGATCGTAGGGTAGAACACAATCATTGAGAGCTGTCCAACGCCTAAGATTACCGCTGCGATCATAGCTAGCCGAGTCCTGACGCCATACTCATCCACTAAACAACCAACCAACGGTCCGCCAATCACAGTCGTTAACCACATCAGAGAAACGTAATTACTTGCTTGTATTTCCGCGGTTTGTAAAGGGAGGGCAGAGAACCATTTGTTGAGGATGTAGCTTGCAGCGATGTTATTGAAAGACAGTATTCCTGTAAATAAAAAGAAGGAGCATGCGCAGATGCTCCAGTAGAGGCTACTAAACTCCTTAAAATTGAGTAGATCAGTAAGAACCTCCCTGAAACCTTTGGTATTAGAGGCCGGTCTATGTAAGCTTAGGCCCCTTCCCATTTGATTCATTGCTGCTATATGTTTATCAATGTAGTTGGAAACTAGCACCACTACAAAGGAAAAGAGTGACACCAAAGCTCCGACCCCTGAGCCGCCTCGAATGCCATAGGTCCCACAAACTCGAGGCGTTATAATCATATTCATCATGGAACCGAGGTTGCCTATCGCTAAAGTGAGTCCAAGAGCAAGAGAGAGCTCTTTTGTTCGAAAATATTTCGTGATGAAATTGCTCAGAGCAACGAAGAGAGACTCTCCGCCTATTCCTGCCACGACGCGACTAAATATCATAAGACTCATCGAACCGGTGACTGTCCCAAACCAGAAGAGAGCTTGTCCGATGAATACGGCAAATGAAAGCGCGACTAACATGGTTCCTGAACCGATTTTGTCGACGAGGTAGCCGTTAATGAAGGGAAGAAAGATGTTAGGGAGCGAGTAAGCGGTAAAGAGAGTGTTATAGAGGTATTCATAGGTTTCTTTGGAGAATTGCAATTCAAAATATGAGTGAATGGAGTCTTTCATCGCTGCTGGGAGGTCGAAGCAGTAGTAATTCCCGAACATTGTGAAGGCGGCGAAGGCGAGGATGATCCAACGAGAGTTCTCGTTCGTGACAGAATTCATTTAGTTTGCGTTCTGTGAGGTTCAAGGGTAAACTGACAAGTATTCTGTCTACTAATATTAAATAAGATTTATTGCCTTTTTAGCTGTACCCTATCAGGTCTATCTATCTATAATTTTTGATATAATCCGTGAGAGTAAATGATCAGAATGCGTTGAATTGAAGTTAGTTTTTTTGAAACATCTGTCACGATTTTGCTTTCAAAAGTCGCAATACAGTACAAACAGAGAATTTACGTCATTGCCTCATTGATTTTATAGATGCAACCAGAAAATTCACAAGCAGAGGCTATTATGATGCTAATTAGATAGGATTTTGTGAAAAAGCACAGATTTTTTCCCACAAAAATAAAGCTCTCTGAGAAACGAGGAAAGTATTTGTTCTCTGGCTTTTCTATAGCTTCAATTCTCAACGCTCGCGCTTGTAAATCCAACTGCTTTGAAGTAGATTGAACAAGATGACGGTCTGTTCAGCGATTCTATCAGGCAGTCTCTAAAGCCAAGTCACGACAGGCCTTAAGACTCCAAATCTGATTTTTAAGAAAATGAAAATTTCTTTTACAAGTAATTCGAGGAAATTCGACTAATAATTGGCAATTGTCTCACCAAAAACATTGCAAAATCTCATCTTGTTTGAACACGCAATTTAATCGCAAGCAGATTTACTTCTTCTCTTACTAAACAGATAGTTTTCTAGTTGCACGGGCTAATATCTTACCAAATCTGCCTTCTGTCTTGTTTTCAATCGAGTGACTCAACCAAAAGGCAAACTGGGTTCACGAAACAACCCTTGACATTTCAATGCTGTTAAAATAGTAATTTCGAAAGCCCGCAATTTTCAATTTCGGCACTCTAATTAATTCAAACAGATTATTAGCAGTATCAAATCGCTAACTCTCATACCGAATCGTTCTTTCATTCTGCTAGCATCTCATTTCGAATGCGAAAAGTATTGAACGTCGCTGAAAAACCCTCTGTTGCCAAAGAGGCTTCTTTCTTTCTCGGAAAGGGTACCCAGAAGAGCGTAATCACATCTCACATTTTAGATTAACACAAAAATTTAATTATCCATTGATAGACACAAGGCATATCGAAGTACAACCCAGTCTGGCAATTCAACTACAGAGTTGACGGAAACACCGAGGACAATATGTTTTTTACATCAGTCACAGGCCATATCATGGGATTAGAATTCCCTTTGCAATATAAAAGTTGGTCTCGCACACCTCCTGAGATTCTACTGAGGCGTACACAAACAATACACATGCGTTTTTGATAGCAATTATATTCCTATGTAAATAGAGGCTGAGGTCCAAAGAGCAGTCGATAAAGAAAAGCAAAAAGTTGCGGACAATATCAGAGCTTTGGCGAAAAAATGCCATATTTTGATTCTTTGGCTGGATTGCGATCGTGAAGGAGAGGCGATCGCGTTTGAGGTCATGCAAATCTGCAAAGAAGTTAATAGAAACATGGAGGTTTATCGTGCGCATTTTTCTGCGGTTACAAAAAGGGACATTGAACGAGCCATTAATGATCTTAAAGAGCCTAATAAGCACCTCGCAGATGTACATCGTGCATTTTTTTGGAACATTTAATCACCTAATTCTCCAAAGGCAGTTGAAAGTCGCCAAGAGATCGACCTTCGAATTGGTGCTGCAGTCACTCGCTTCCAGTCTCTGCTCCTTCAACCAATTTTTAAAGATTTGAAAGGGCAGCCAATCAGGTAATTGTGCAGTTTTGATAGTAATCCTTTAATAATAACAATGATCTCCTTAGCTATGGGCCTTGTCAGTTTCCCACGCTAGGATTTGTCGTCGAAAGGTGGAAGAAAATTCAAAGTTTCAAGCCAGAAAACTTTTGGTTTATTTATTGCAAGCATGAGACGTAAAAAAATCCAGTGTTGCTACCAGCCGCTTAACAATTCCAATTAGCGAAATGCCTGATAAGACTAAAACTTGCGTCGAGTTCATCTGGGATAGGAAACAGCTGTTCGATCAATCTGTTGCAGAAGCATTCTATGATAAAGTTCGACAGAACTCTCAGGCGCTTGTGCTTTCCGTTCAAGGCTCAGAAAAGTCACGTTGGAGGCCATTGCCTCTTTCCACAATTGAGTTCCAGAAGCTTGCCTCTCGAAAGTTGAAGATTCCTTCCCACCGTGCGATGGAAATTGCAGAAAAATTGTACACGAAAGGTTTCATCAGCTACCCGCGTACAGAAACCGACAGATTCCCGAACACCATCAACCTCCAAGCGCTGGTTCAAATCCAGCTAGGCCACTCGGCTTGGGGCGAGTATGCTCATGATCTCTTAAACAATGGGTTATTCCAGTTTCCTCGCATGGGAAGCCATGACGATAAGGCGCATCCTCCGATTCACCCTGTGCGCTTGTACGACAAAACAATGGGTAATACCAATGGACAAGGACTCGCTCATGATGAGTATCGAATCTACGAGCTGATTACGAGGCACTTCTTAGCGTGTTGTTCGAAGGACGCGAAAGGCGTCGAAACGACTGTGCGAATAGATATTAACACCGAGACTTTCCACACGTCTGGACTGATAATCAAAGAATACAATTGGCTTCTCGTTTACGCTCCTTACGAGAAATGGAATGCGAAGATTTTGCCTGACTACAAACCAGGCCATGTGTTCATTCCAACAGCGACGGCTCTTAGAGAGTCTAAAACAACGCCTCCGCAGCTGATTAATGAACCCGAGCTCATTACACTCATGGATAAGACTGGTATCGGCACTGATGCCACCATCCATGAGCATATTAAAACGATTCAGGATCGAGGGTACTCGATCAAAACGCCCACGGGACATTTCGAACCAACGACGCTAGGAGTCGCGCTGGTCTCAGCCTATGAAAGGATGGGGATTGACCTCTGGAAGCCGAACCTCCGAGCAGCAATGGAAAGGAATATGACACTTATTGCGAACGGCCAGATGACAAAGGAGGAATTCTTACAGCCGTGCCTTGAAGAGCTCGAGCAGATATTCCAGCAGATAGTTGCTAAAAAGGATATCATGGTCGGCGAAGTCGCGAAATTTTACGAAGCGTCGACCGCAGCGGGAAACTACACGATAGAACCAGGTGAGGAGAGGAAAGAGGGCGGACTGGAAATCGAATGCGGTAGCTGCGAGCAAAAGACTCTCACGCTGTATTACCTTAGCAATGAAAGGAGAGTCATGTCCTGCATGGACTGCCAACTGGATCTGAAGATTCCAAAGAAAGGGGAGATAACCGCACTGGATTTCAAATGTCCGATCTGCAGCTTCCAGGTGCTTCGCTTGAAAAATGAGGGTGCGTCTTCGTCTTATACCGTCTGCCCTTGGTGCTATAATAGCCCCCCTGCCACGAACGATATCGAAGATATGCCGGGTGCAGGTTCCATTCGAAGCGGCCTCGAGGCCGTTACTGGCATGCCTTGTTTCAAGTGTCCTAGCACTGATTGTGAGTATTCAATGGCCTCTCAGAACCAGAAACTGATGCCGTGTACTAGCTGCAGAAAAGACCACATCACCATAAAAAAATCTAAAAAAGGAACGTACTTCCTCGGGTGCAGTGGATTCCCTCAGTGTAAAAATACGATATTTTTGAGTGACCAAGTGGTGGGCATGAAAATTCTGCAGAAAGAGTGTCCGAAATGCAAACTTACGAAGTTGGTAAAGCTTACGTTCAAGAACGTAAATCTCCTTGAAAATACGCTGTCTGTGAGAGTTTCGATGGAGGAAGGAGATGAATTCTGTCTCGCTGGCTGCGACAACAACGACCTTTCGTCTTTCGGTTACAACTACGATTGCCGAAATCCAACAGCGCCAGTGTCGAACCTTCAGCAGCGTCTGAATGCGTCTCAAACGCAACTGATAACCCAAACGCAAAACAGAAATCTCCCATCGCGTATGGGAACACAAGCGCCCACAAACTCTCTCAGTGGCAATTCGATGAATATTAGTCAGCTGGCGGCCAACAGCACGGGGACTGTCCGGAGGGGCATTAATATTCTCGGCAATACGTCGAGACTAATTAACAATGGGATAGTGCAAGACCCTTCAGTGTCGCGCACCATGTCGATAGAAACGTCTTCAAGGAGCGTATTGAATGAAAATAAAGGGACTGGAATAAGGATCGCGTATGAAGACCCGAGAGAGAACCCGAATCAAACGCAGCAATCAGGAAATAGACCATGTATGCCACTTTTGTTTATTAATATGTTTTTCCTGACTTTTAATAGTTGAACTATGCACGCGTTGTAAAAAAACTGGCCACTCAGCTGAAAGCTGCCCGAGCTCTCAGTTGACAGGAACTCAGGGTTCAGGACAATTGAGTAAGGCGTTCCGTAGTCCTTCGGTTAGCGCCAAGCCAACACAAACAATTGGTACGACGAATAACGCAAGAACGATAGGAGCCACAGCAAGGCCATCACTTACCCCTGCGAGTTCAGGGCGTTCGTCGTCGTCATCAGCGACATTCCCTGCTTTTACAAACGCGAGTGCGCAAGCTAGGCCAAAAGAAAATTTGCCGCCCTCGAACAATCTGGACGCGATAAAAGCAACATGTAAGCTATATTCCACTTATTGAAAACTTATTCTCTTCTATTTGCTTGAAAGCGACATGCTATAAATGCCAGCAGGTCGGACATTGGGCTAATGCTTGCCCGAATTCAGGAAATCCAACAGCACCGAGATCCTTTGGAGATAATACCAACACACGAGGCAATAATTTTAGCAATAATACAGGCGCGGGAAATCAAAACTCGAACTTCATCCCAGGGATTACCTGCTATAAATGCAAGAAGCCAGGACACTATGCAACTAAATGTCCAGAAAGCGGGTCGACAGAGCCGCGGACTGGGAATTACAATAACTCAGGTTACAATAACTCAGGTTACAATAACTCAGGTAAATACTTACTGTAACAACTGCTGTAAGATCGAATAAGGCTATGGGGGATCGACTAATGCTAGAAGTTATACAAGAGACGAATATGATGAATATGCCGATTTCGAAGCTGAGCAACCTCCACCACGACAACAGCCGCAAGGAGGAGGAGGGCCGAAAAGTAAGGAAACATCTCTTTTTTTGGGAAAATTGATTGAATTCGCAAAAATAGCCGGAGAGTGCTTTATTTGCAAGAAACCAGGCCATTGGGCAAACGCATGCCCCGAGAGAGGAAACAACACCGGCAACCGCACTCAGCAGTCAACTCCAGCTCGAAGCTATGGGCAAAATGGCGGGGGTACAACTGGTTCAGGACTAGATTTGTCGACGATAACTTGCTACAGATGCCAACAAAAGGGACATTTCGCGACTAAATGTCCCACTCTCGGCATGCAGAGCGAAGACGGTCCTTCTAATAACTCATTCCAAGGAAAACGCAATTACACTAGCTTCCAAAGCAGAAACACTGGTGCCGGGGGCGGAGGAACCAATTCTACTCAAGCCGGAGCCGGCAAAACGTGCCCTGAATGCGGACAAGTAGGTAGACATACTAGAGGTAGTAATTGCCCTTCCGTGAAGAGAAAGAAAACAAAACCTCAAGACGATGAATATGATTAGCCGCGCTTTGATAATGCAAATTTTGAGATGATTCTTTATTTATTCACTCATAATGTAATGATTTCTCCAATTGTTTGTTATATCGAATCACAAGGCTCATAAAAAGAGAGAAATACATGTAAAGCAATTAACCAGGGTTTTTCATGAGTCAGTCGTTCCTCAGATTTAATTAGTTGCAAATCTTATGAGATTAACTCGAAAAGATTTGACTTTGTTTATTTAGATAATATCGTTTAAATAATTGAAACAAAAAACTGACAATGTTTCGCCCATCAGCACTTATTGTCCTTGCTTTATGTGCTCTGACCATCCAGATCTGCTCTGGTAATGAAGGATTCCCTGAATTTAAAGTTCTCACTCCCAACGAACTCAAAAAAGAGTTTGCTAACCCCAATTGTAAGAAAGTTTGCCCTTCTTTCTCTCATCTAGCTAGTGGCGGTTAGCGGGACCGTTGGAAACTTTGGAGACGTGCCTTGGGGTCGAAGAGTGATTGGAAATTTATACTATACAGATCCCCACGACGCTTGTAGTCAGATAAATCCCATTAACACGCAAGGAGATGGCTCAGGAAAATTCTTTGAAGGAGAGGCGCCAATTCTCATCGCTGATAGAGGAGGCTGCTCGTTTGTTATGAAAGCGCAGAATGCCCAGCTTGCTGGAGCTAGACTGCTCATTGTGAAGGATAACACGGAAGAGAATGTAGCTACTGTCATGCCTGTGGATGATGGACATGGTATTCGAGAGAATTAATGAACGATGTGAATAACATTGATGTTTTTCATTGAGGCGGCGCGATAAATATCCCGATGGTCCTGATCAATAAAAGAACCGGTGAATTATTCGAAAAATACCTCACCGAGGGCAAGCAAGTTGCGATTTCTGTCAATTTCCCGATGGTAGGACCTCTCGCTCTGCTCATATAACTTTTATCTCTCATTAGCCGCAAACTTATGACACTATTCAATACGAGATCTGGCTCACAAGCTCAGACATGCGCTCTTTTTCTATTATCAAAGATCTCGCGAAACACCACGAACAACTGCAAGGAAAGGCTGTTTTGACGCCGCATTATGCTGTTTGGTACTGTCCTGAATGCGAGTATCGAAATTTCACTGACACTACGAACGCTAACTGCTTCTCTGGAGGAAGATACTGCTCTCCTGACCCAGGTAAATGGTTTCTTTGCTATATCAAACCAAATGTTCTAAATTATCTAGATGGAAACGGTCCGCTGAGTGGCAGGGACACTATCGAGGAGGATCTACGTCAAATATGCATTCATAAGAAAGATCCAGCGGCATGGTGGAAATACCACCTGTATTTTAGTGACTCTTGCTTGAATAGCGAGTTACTCAAGTCTTGTTCCATTGATACCATCAAGGCGATTGGCTTGAACCCGAAGGATATAGAGACATGTGTTAGCCAGAGCTTTATAGGAGAGGATCGTCTATTAGCAGACAACACCATCCTCGCAGCTGAAAGAGAAGCGTTTAATCAGAGGGGAATCCTCACGTGGCCGACTATTGTGATTAATAATATGACCTACAGAGTAAATTTCCATGGAAAGTTTGGATTTTCATAATAAAATAACCTATAGGGTAGCTTAGAACCAGCGAGCCTGATCTTCAAGGCTATGTGCGCAGGTTTTTCGAACCGACCTGCTGAATGTGAGGAGCCAACGGTGATTCCAGTGGATCCCATGCAGCCAAACCCGGTCCCAAAGACACTTCCAAAAAAGAATAAATCGCATTTGTTCCTGATCCTTTCAATCATCTTCATCGCAATCATCTTGTTCTTTGTGATTTTTATCATGTATAAAAGACAAATGAAGAAGGAGATCCTGCAGGAAATGGACTATAAGATCAGTTCTACCATGCATAGATACATCGCGATGGGGGAAGATAGTGGGAGAATTGCTGCAACTTAAATGAGATTATCTGAAGGTTCAAAATCATTTTTTTAATATAACTTTCGGTTTGTGACTGATGGATCGCTTTTTAGCTTCATTCGTAAAAAATATATGAATATAACGATGATAGGACCCAAAAAAATGTCAACAAACAATTATTTTTCTCCTCTTCTGATAAATATCAAAATGTTGCTTATCATGTCGAATTGAATTGTTAGAAAGCGATGCTGAAACATTATTTTCATTTTCTCGGGTTTAACGAAGACCGTAAAAACGATTCTTTTTGCTTGAGGAGGCTATCAAGGAGATTACTCCCGGTCGAGGTACTGGCTTTACTGGACTCTTTAAGGCTCGTGTTGAGAGAATGTCTTGCCCGTATATTAGATATTTTTGCCTTATGAGCCTCAAACGTATTTCCTGTTTTTTCTTCTCTAAGAAAAGAAGTGGTAAATCCTAAGCTTTTTTCATTGCCTTTCGCTCGAATATCAACTATAGACGTCACCCCTCCTGTTCTAGCAGGTTGAGTTCTCTGTAATTTTGTTAAGGGCTGCGGAGAGAGGAGTTTGCTCGGGAAGAACCGCTCTCTGCTGTCTCTGTGGCTGGGTGCCGTATGGAACCTTTCGCCTTCCAATAGCGAGTTTTCTTCTCTATAGCTGAAATCACCCGAGAATACTGACCCATGCGTCTCTAGTGTATGGGATATTGGTACAGACGGTTTCAAGAAAGCGGACAGGACCTTGTAAGATGAGCTTGCTATCTGCTGAGTGCCGAGATCAGCTCTGTGATAGTCTTTGGAGCCCTGAAAGTCTCCAACAAATGACTTTCTATCTGCAGTTGTTTTTTCAAAGAGTTTCTGGTCTTGCAAGGAAGGAGGTGATACGTCTTCAAGGCCTCTGAGCCCGGCGATTTCCACTTCAATTAAATGGATTTTCTCAATATACTCATTCAAAGAACTAGGCTTGAAAAAACTGCGAACCTTGCTTTGGTTTATAGCTTTTTGCAGATCGATTGGGTCCATATCTTGAACAACAGACTGTATTTCTTCCTTTGCTGCGTGGAGTTTCGCCAGGTTTGCCTCATATTTCTCCTGATCAGTTACATCCCCTTGGAAATTCTGCACGAGTATATCCTTCAACCGCTGCATATGCCCTGTACTAGTTTCCAGGCTCTTTTGGATCTCATTCAATTCTTCGTTTTTTGTCTTTGATATCTCATCAGCACTTTTATTCAATTCGCTAAATTTGGCCTCGAGATTGCGTTTTATTTCATTGAGAGAGTCGTCGAGCTGTTTTTTCAGCTCAAGCGTGATTCGTGAAATATCGCTACGTTTAATTTCGATTGCTTTGTTCAAACTTTGTAGATTTGCAAGCTTCTCATCGATCAAATTAATAATCAATTCCGGTTTCACTGAATGAAGACGAATGGACTTTATTTTCTCATATATACGAACATTTGAAGAGTCCTGTTGGTTATTCGAAGTTTCTGCGTGTGGTTTGTCCTCTTTTTTTGATTGGGATGATTTAGAGTCTTCACTAAATAATCTAGCGAGTTCTTCGATGAATTGGCTAATGGAAGAGCGGTCGGGTTGTGGTGATTTTTTCTTATGCGAACTTTCAAGAGTTTTCGCAATGTAAGATGATAGCTGTTTGATTGGACTACTGGTTTTCGTGGCGTTCGGCTCTTTAGTTGGAGTTGTGTTAGAGTCTTGACTAGTTTGGCTGACTCTGTTGTTAGATTCAGATTCTTCTTGTGGTTTAGCAAGGGCTTCAGACATTTCGCGAAATAAATTCTAAGAATAAAAATAATAGATACAATGATTCTCCTAGTAGAAAAGAAGTGTTTCTGCTTATGCAGAGGATCTTCAAAAGGTTCTTATTCAATCAGAGGTAGGTCTCTCTGTCCATAGATTTCTGCTGCTATGAACATGTTTCTTTGTCATATTTGAGAGAGAGGAGGCTGAATGATGTGTCTGCGGAAGATATTTAAATTTTTACTCATTAGCATGACATTGTATCTCAACCTGATTGTCAGCATATTAATGATTAAGCGCTGCAGCAACCAAGAATTATTATGAAAACAGCCCTTTTTCAGAGTGTTTGATATGCCCCTCTCACAATTGAAACATGATTGTTCATTGATATTTATTTTACAGGAACTTTGTAGTTGCCTGTGATATAATTGCGTTCTTAATCGTTCTTTATGATACACGGCATCAGTGATTTTCATTAAGACAGTAGATCTAAATAACTGTTCTTTGAAATGTTGAACACTACTAATAAGTGTTTTAATAATGCTTTACGATTTAGAATAGTGGTTTATTAAATTTTGTTGAGTTTTAGATTAATACTACTATTTTCATATATATATCACTTTTTTGTACTTTCAGTCATTGTAAAATAATCGGCGAGTTAAAGCATATTAATTACTATTCTTCAAAAGTTACCATCTACAATATGTTAGAGGCAAGTTCTTATATGAACAAAATTTGCAGGTAAAACCGAATTGACATTTTCAGTGTGATATTACATAAAATTGTTGCTGAATGAGCAATATTAACATCTTTTCAGACGTTATCTCATTGGATTGTCGTGCGCAACAATCGCTCAATCAGCAGCAGCAAGAAATTTTTCAGTGTAATTAATTAAATTGGAAAATTCAAAAATGATTATGTGGATTTGATTATTTCCTCATAATATAGTAAGTGTCTTATAGATAAATTATTAAGTTTTTCAATTCCTGATGGCTATTGATGCAGATGTTGATGTACAAGATCACAAAAATAGACAGCACATACTTGCTGATTACCGGAGATTCCATGAGTTTTTCAATAAGACCGAGTGTTCGCTGAGTTTCTCTCTCTGAATTTAACATACAAAATATAGAAAGTAACACTGTTTAATTGAAAGCTTTTTCCCGGCTGCAAAGAGAAAAAAGCGCTACTGGAGCGAAATCAATAGTTTTTCCATTCTCCTAGTTGACCCAACGGTCAA
>ENA-UOUE01001193-UOUE01001193.1-compost-metagenome-genome-assembly--contig:-NODE-1193-length-17554-cov-29.362305_pt1 | contig 17554 bp, 9 predicted proteins | sample MGYA00238146_ERZ747223 | MGnify/ENA primary metagenome ERZ747223 (study PRJEB28781, sample SAMN06268865) | compost metagenome | isolation source: single cell | place: USA: California, Emeryville, Joint...
AAATCTATGAGCACGATGAAGTATTTGGAAGTAACGATTGATTTAATTTCCACATTTATCCTCACTCCTATGAACATTTTAGAAGTAAGTTATGGTGGCGATTTCGCATGCAATGGTTCAAACAAGCTAATTGCATTTACCTCTATTGCCAACAAAGACTCTTATCATTTGCTCTGCTACCACCCAACACTTCGAATTTTAAAAAGATTGAAATCCAATCCGCTGCAAGATGGTACTCGGCTTTCCTATAAACTTATACCATACTTACTGTTTCAAGAACCAATCACATGTCTGGATTTCGAGCCTGAAGGGAAACTAATCACGTCTATCGATGAGAGAGGAGTTTGCTTAGTATCAGGCGTTGGCTCCGAGCTCCCGAATTTCCATATCCAGGTCAAAGGTCCTAACTCGGGTGCTCCTAACCATTTGAGAGCTTGCATGATATATACGACTGAAGGTTATTTTAATCGATGCAGATGGAATCCGGTGATAGGAAACTCACAGATCGCTACGACATTCAGCAATACCCAGCTTAATTTCATCGATTTGGAGGCACAACATTTTGCACTGAAAGCCAATGTTACTTTGATCAAAGATGCAACAGACCGTACTTTTGATTCGAATTTTCCTGTGTGACTTGGAAATAAATAAATAGGTGCTCTCTGGATTGAATGGAGACCTGATGGAAACTTACTTTCGGTGGGACACTACGGATGTGTTGATATTTATGATAAACGAAGTAATCAGATAATAAAGCATTTCAAAACCCAAGACGAAACTGGTATTTATCAATATGCATCTTCTTTTGTTTGGGAATTCATTATCCTCAATTTTTTTGTAAATAAAGGATATGTGAATTCAGTCCAATGGAGCCCTAACGGAGAGCTTATCGCCACTGCTTCTTCAACCAAGTTTGCCACAGTGATCGGATTCAGCACAGGGAAAGTAATATTTTCAGAAAAAACAGCAGATCAAAGTAATTTTCCATAAGATGACAAGTTATTTAATAATTTATTACTAGAATACGCAAGATCAGTTTGCTTTATCAGCATGTAGGCGTCAAGAGTTAACTTTTAGAATCTCTCGCTATCGACCTAATAAAAACTATACTTTTTAAACACCTTCTTCAAACCTCATGAAGAAGATAGGAGGTCGGGCATTTTCTTGCTTTTTTTAATACTATCAAAAAAGCATTTTAAAGTTCACTAAGTTGTCACTGTTAGTTGTTGCATCATGCTTAATTAGAGTTCATTCAAACATTTCACACAATATACAACAAGCCTGTTCCTAAGCGAGTTCTTATTATCCCTAAATAAAATGAACGGTGATCCTCGAATTACCGAGGAATGACAATAGCCTGTAAATTGATCAAAATTCTTCTTACTTAGCACTTCAAAATCGCGCGTTTGGATATTATAGATGTTCAGATAAATACCAGCTCCTTGCTGGAAGTTGTAAGTAAAGCACCTCGTATCATCATAAAACCTCAGAAAACATATCAATTGATTATCTTTTACGCTGCCAATATCCTCTTTGTTTTTCCAAAGGAAAACCGAATGGGGATTCTCTGTACGTCTTACCAACTTTCCAGTTACGAAATATTCCTGCTTAGGTGAGAATATCAGCGGACTCAGTGAGTCTGATGAGAAAGAAACCGTTTTTAATACTTTATTGCTTGAGATATCTATCAAAATGAGCTTGCAGCTTGATTTTATCCGATAAAAGCAAGCGAGCATCTCATAATTTGACAGATATACGATTTTTTCTAAGCCCTTTGCATTGGTATTTATTTGATTTTTTTGTGTCCATGATTTGACTGGGTGATATTTGTAGCAAAATATTTTTCCTTCAGGTGTTCCGAAGTAAGCTGTGCCTGACTGCTCGCTGTAATCTAAGGAGCTCACCCAAGGGAGTTTGGCTTCTGAAATGGTGAAGTTGCTAAGGTGTAAGAAAATGGCTGATTCAAAGACAAGGATGACCTGATTTAAAGATCGAATGTAAACTCCAAGCGCTTCAAAAACCTCGTTACTTGCTTGATATTTAATCGGGATGGTTTTTATTAATTTCAATGTGTTAGCATTGACGATTTGAAGATTGACCTCAAAGTTCTCTAAGTCTTCAGCGCCGGTGAGCACGCTCTCGGATGATATCTGATTGGAACGTGAATCAAAGAGGATTAGGCCATGTTTTAGAGGCAGAATTAATCGATTCCCAATGTGCAGACTTTTTTGTCGTCGGATATCAAATTTTTTATTTGGTGGTTGTTCCTTTTGCATTTTTTTATTAATAATAGTCTTACGAATTTATCTATCTGTTGCTTAGGTGTAAGGGCTTATTGTATTGCTGTTGACTGTAGGGATTTGGTTTAACCACGTTAGAATACACACGCAAAACGATTTAATAAATGCATATGAGCTCGAGACACATTGATTTTATTCAAATTAACTTTTTTTTTGGATCTCTCATGTTAGATCTTTCGTATATGGCATTAAGACTTTTCATTGAAAGGCAAGCACATGCTGGCTTTTCCTTAACGAAGAAATATTCCGTCGATCGAGAGAGAAATGAAAGATCATGTATATTAAATTTTTTTGCTCAGGTGTTAATTTCTAAACAGCTTATCTTCAATAAATCTTCGAAATTAAGACAACATGAAAAATTCACTCAGCACAAGCTTTAAGCTCGCTGTCTGCCAGGTAAAACTAGATCAGCTTTCTCAATTACCTGGTCCAAATTTAAGGTAAAATCTACCACCACCAAAGCTAAAACGCTGGAAAATGTACAAGCGTCATTAGAAGTAAAAATCTCATCGTCACATGAAAATTCACCCTTTGTAAAATTTCTCACAGAAAGCACTAAAAGAAAAGCCTGATATGATCGCCTTGGGAGAGATGTTTAACACCGTGTTCACTAGATCCTACATGCATAAGTAAAACTTTGATTTATCGATTTGGGTAACAGAGACGCCTAGAGACGCTGAAAATTTTAAATCGAACCCCAACTCTTCTCCCACTTTCCAACTTCTCAAATCAACCGCTCAAAAAAATCGTATTTATCTACTTGGCGGCAGCTTTACCGAGGTCACTGATGATGGCACTTACTACAACACTTCCCTCACATTTGATCCTGAAGGGAATGTTATCAATGAATACAGAAAACTGCATCTGTTTGATATTGACATCCCTGGGAAAATAACTAATAAAGAATCTGACACTGTCAGCCCGGGCAAAAAGATTTCTACGTTTCAAACGAAATTTGGGCGTATGGGCGTTGCTATTTGCTATGACCTCCGCTTCCCTGAGCTAGCGGCGATAATGGTTGCAGAAGGAGCTAAAGTTATATTTTATCCATCTCAATTTAGCTTGGCAACAGGACCATTACATTGGGATTTGCTGCTGCGGGGACGAGCGGTTGATAATCAGGTATAAGCGCATTTAATCAAGGTTGATTGATATGTATTGGGGTGAATAGGTATGGGTGGTTGCTCCAAGCGTTGCGAGGTACACCGAGGACAAAAAAGTGTTTCAGTCGTATGGTAATTCACGGATAATTGATCCGTATGGAACGGTTGTTGCTGCTGCTGACGAGAATGAGGCAATGCTTGTATGCGATATTGATATGAAAAAAGTTGATGAGGTAAGGGAAGCTTTGCCGTATTCGTCTCAAAAAAGGAAGGATATATATAAAATAGTGCATAAGGCCTGAGATTAGTGTTGATTTGTCAGCATGATCATAATCAAATTCATATCTCAAGCGCAATTTTTTATGAAAGAGATCAACGAATACGAATAAGGTGTCATTGATAGAGCAATATTCAGTTGAACATGAAATATACTTTGAAATACTATAGTTCTATAGCACATAAAGATTCATTCTTCTCCGAACTTGGAGGCTTTTAATATGTTCTCACCTTGAAATAACAAGATATCATCTGAAGCACAAGTCCTCATGAAAAAGAATTAGGTATCTCAAATTGTCTGAAAAAGGGTCAAAGTATGCATTTACTCTTAATTCCCTTGACCAACAAGTCTCTTTTCATTAACGATTTTCTAAAGTTCGCGAGAAAGCTCTTTAGAATTCTTAATCGGAGGGACGTATGATTTGTTGTTAGAGACTTTAGCTCAAAAGGATACAAAAAGATTAAACAGATGCATATGTTTTGATAGCTTAAAAATCAAAAGTGAAATTGTCACACCTTAAATCATACGCATTGCTACAAAACAAAAAATAAGGAACGAACTTAGCCGGAAGTGAATTTGGTGACGGCCTTGGTTCCTTCAGAAATAGCGTGCTTGGCGAGTTCACCAGGAAGAAGGAGCTTAACAGCAGTTTGGACCTCTCGGGAGGAAAGAGTGTGCTTCTTGTTGTATCTAACAAGCTTGCTGGCTTCGAGGGCGATTCTTTCGTAGAGATCCATGATGAAAGAGTTCATGATGTTCATGGCCTTCTTGCTGATACCGGTTTCAGGGTGGACTTGTCTAAGGACTCTGTAGATGTAAATGCTGAAGGTTTCTTGTCTTCTTCTCTTTGGGGCCTTCTTGTCACCAGTGGCCTTTGGGGCCTTTTCCTTCTTTTCCTTGGTTGCTCCTTCAGTTGCGACGGTTTTCTTTGGTGGCATTGGTGATAGAGAGAGAGATGGTACTTGAAATTAGAAGATGAGTTATTATATATTTAAATCTTGAGAGACCGAATAATTAAACCGGCAAAAATCCATATCTTCAAAATCTTGGAATTTGATTGGTTCTTGAATAGAGCTTAAGAAATCTTGATTAGTAAATGATTTCAGCAATAGGGCGGGACCTTTGATTTCTTACTCGATTTCAAATTGCCCTATGTAAATTCGGAACTTCTTAATTGCTAAAATTGTCAATGAGTTGGCCGAAGTTCGACTTTTTATAACATGTGAGTTTATATTGTCTCTTTCGGGAATTATGTTGTTGATTTTAAAGTAAGGATACCATACAAATGTGATCCCCTTGAAAGTAATACAATCTAATCAATTTGGAAGTATGAATCAAAAAGGCATATAAGCTCTCCTCAAACACCAAATACAAAGAAAGTGATGCAATCTATGAAAATTTTACAGAATATCAAACTTTAACAAAGCTTAATTCTTTGAGTCAAATCTGAATTGATAAAAATGAAAGTCGCTTGGATATAAACCGGGCAATCCGAAATAAACTATATTACCATTTGCTAAAGGGCGAGTTCGAAAAAGTATTTAATTTTAAATGATAAGGCCGACAGAATGCATATTGAATTTGTCACTCTATAACCATTTTTAACGATAACAGCTTTTATTATCTCAAATGCTCTATTAATAATTTTGACTTTCCATGTCTGATCCCAAACAAAAAATAATTTGTTGATGCTTCTTACATTATCAATTTTCTTATCTAAATATTTTGTTTATATTTTTCGATTAAACCCAAATGTTTGGGCCAAAATCAATTTTTTACCAACACAAGTTAAACGGAACATTGACGCCCTTCTATAAGAGAAATAAAAATAGCCTATGCCATTCCCTCCTTTCCTCCTTTGGAAATTTCGTTTTGCTGATGAGGTCTATGACTCGTTTATTATTTCTTGAAAAGGCTAGCAACAATATCATTATCCACCTTCACAAAGGTACCAGAAAGTCCGCACTTAGCAGATACAAACCATACAAATGATAAGAGTATTATTGTGGACCAATTTAGATGAAAAAGTCAAACCTTGCGATGAAGAAATTTAACACATGCAAATTTAATGTTTTTGTTTTACTCATGAAAATTAAGAGATAAATAAATTACTACGTTATCAATAAACTTCTGAATCTCAAATCTCACCATGCAAAATCAGCCTGATAATGAAATATTTTCAAGGTGGATCTCTGGCAGAGGTAATTCCAGCTTTAATGCTTTTTAACAATCTCTAGCTGACCAAATGGGAACGTATCCGCAAGGCAACATTGATCATCAAATGTCAGATAACTTACAAGCACAAAACTTCAACTATACAAAGCCAGAAGCAGAAATCGATTACAATGAACCCAATAGAAATTTCCCGCAGCAACAGCTTCAATTAAACAGTGAGAGTCCTTTTTATAGGGGCATGGCAGGCAGGTTTCAGCAAGAATTAGAAATGCGCCCTCAACCGCAGTACCTTGACAACAACTACAACAGCCAAGAGCTCACTCAAGACCAATACCACCCGCCTCAGCAGGAACAGAATCACTATGTGCAGTCATTAGACCAAGAGCAGCCGCAACTGATGAGCCAAGTACACCAGTCTGTGCCTTTTAAACCGTTGATTCGAAGCCAAGTGTCTCAGCAGCAACAGCAGCCTATCACAAATCAATCACAGCAATCCATCACAAATCAGCCACAGCAATCCATGACGAATCAACCACAGCAATACTATGGCCAAGAGCCTATGGATCAACAACCAAAAAGCTTGTCACTGATCTCAGAGCCATTTGGGCAGAGGCTGGTTCAACAGCATGTCGACAATAACTATTCTCGTCAGCAATCATTGGACCAATACTCTGCAGACCTTCATTATAGCAATAACGTGAACCAAAGGTTGGATTTCAGTCACTCGCCTCACGATAGTAGACAAATTGACGGGGATGATTTGAGTAATATTGAGTACCAAGACGACAGTCCGGGTCAAAAGAGCTCTGGAAAGAACCCTTTAAGTCAATCCAGCTCAGAAAAAGACCCTTTCAAGCAGAAAGGCTACTGTGCTGATTTTAAACAGCAAAATATTGAAGGTTACTATTTCATTCCTTCCAGCAAATGCGTTATTATATGTAACACGATTCTTGGGTTATGGTTGATCATCTTGGGGAGTATTGTTCTGGGTATTTCCAATGCAGTCGTTGAAGTGGACGTTGTCTATAGCTCGGCATGTCCTGTTAATGGTTTTTGCTCGTTACCAGTCAATATCCCAACTGACATGGAGGCACCGGTGTTCGTTTATCTCAAGATGTCTGGCTTCTACCAGAATCATCGAACGTAATAAGCGCATTGTGATATCTTGGTTGATCAATTTTGAATAGCTACGTCAAATCAATGGATAGAGGTCAGCTGTCAGGGACAATAAAGGATCAAGGTAACAATCTTTTTTGCTAGCACATTTAAAAATTATAAACGAAAAGATGCGTTGTCGGGCTGTGAACCTGTTATTAAGGTTTCCGATTTGCTTCCTTATCAGCAAGTTTCGTTAAGTGGAGCAGCTTTCGGCGTGAATGATACCGCCAATCCTTGCGGTTTGCAAGCGAGAAGCTTTATTACAGGTAATTAAAAGCAAAATATATGTGAATGATGATCATGATGATTACCTTCAATAGATAATTTCTTTTTCAACGACCCTAATAACATTAGCATCACTATCAACACAACCGACATCGCCTGGTCAGTTGATAAAAATTCCAATTATAAGCGCAACCCACTATATTTGACAACGCAATGGGTTGATGTAGCAGACGGTAACCCCCCTCATAGATAGTATGTCTCAATTATCTTCTAGAACGGTTCATGAACTGGATGAATTTCGCCACCATTCCTGATTGGAAGAAGCTTTGGGGCAGAATCGATGAAGATTTAACTGCCGGGACGTATTATTTGCAAATAGAAAACTGTAATCAATTTCCTCATAAACACAGCCTTCAATTTCTTTTTGTGTAGCATATGATGTATCCGAGTTCGGAGTCAAGACATTCTCGCTATCCACAATGACTGCGATAGGAGGAACTTCGACAATGCTCGGGTCGACGCTCCTTGCCTTTGGTAGTTATTGATCTTATTTACTGTGGAACTAATGAATTATATGTAATAGGGGTGATATATTTTTTGGTAGCAATGGCTATCTTAGGGTACCGATGGATCAGAAGGATAGATGATCATCAAAATTACAAGGAATTGACTTTCGACTGGAAGAAATGAGGATTAAGAAAGAGGAATCTTAAATTCTTTGTTTACTTTTTTCTCTGAAGTGTTATATCATTTCTACTGAAGTCATAGTTTCTCGATCCGTTAAGGATTTCATCTAATGGCTTCTGGCTTAGTGTATCTGTGTATGTATAAGCTAAAATCTTACATACCCGATTTATATACGAATTTTTCATTCTTTCATTGAATCATAATGCTATGTTTAATAAAATGGTTAATCATTGTCTTTCAAGCAATAACACTTGGTTCTTGCCTCAGCAACAATAACAACAGTGCGCCCAATGATTTTTTTGCCTTTCATATAGAATCACCTCTTTTTATGTAGTTTTTTGCTCTTGAAAAAACTGCTGAAAGTTGTCTGGAACAGGCTGTTGTGAAACAATTCGCAACAAACTCTGATCTGAAAATCGCTATGCTCGCAAAAAACCCATCGGAATTAGAGATGTGCCTTTACGAAAATTATTCAATTAACTGCTAATCAACAAATTACGATAATTAGCCTGAGTTTCCCGATCTCAATATAAATTTCTTTCGGTATATCCTTTCGCGAACAATGCAAACAGAGAAACAAGGCGAGTTAGTTTGGAGTATCGATGACAGCGATGAATGGAATCTTTTCACCAACACACGCGCAGAGCTGACCGTGACCAAATCTGACAAAAAAGACGACAAAAAACCAACTAAAGGAAAATCTGCCTCAGACAAGTCCGCTTTCTATTTCATGAAGACAAAAGCAGAAACCAAGGGCTCAGTGATTCATACTCCTCTCGGATACGGTATTATTCAAGATTTCAAACCTGAGGAAAGAGTGATTACCGTCAAGGTAAATAACGTCACGAAGGACTTCAAACGAAGCGAAGTCAGTTATGAAATCCCTCTCAATTTCACCTTCCTAACAAACTCTTCTAAGTTCGAAACTACGGTTTATTTCCCTATTCACATGACAGTCACTGAAATGCTTGCAAAGATCGAAGAGATGGAAGTGGGAGGCCAGGTGGTCAATTCAAAGAGAGTATTTTACACTGGTAAAGAACTCACTCCAAGTGCATTGAGCTTGGAGAAGTTCGGTTTCTTGCCAGAAGCGAAACTGCTTGTTATAATGACTCTAGGAAAACCTTATACGATAAACCGATTTGCAAACATCATTTCTTCTTGGAACTACGGACCGAGCTCTGTCGATGGTATCACCTTTACTGTTAATAAGGACATTAGAATCATCGGGTTTGGACTCTACGTCCCAAATAACCCGGGTAAGTCGCTGCCTGGAGTGTATAAGTTCTTACAAGGAAACGATGCTAAAGGAAGCCCGATTGTGACGAAGGAGGTTACACTATCTCAGGAAATGCCTGACGTCACTGATAGAGTGTACAGAGCTATGTTTGATAGGCCAGTTGCTATCAAAGCCGGAGTGCAATACTCCTGTGTGTGTGAGTTGAAAAATGGCACGTCGTTTTATGGGTCATCTGGAAAATCGATTGTCACCGGAGAGAAAGATGTGACCTTCACCTTTGCGTCGTGTATTGGATCCCAGAATGGTACAGGCACAGGAAGTGGTCAAATGCCAGAGATTTATTACTTTGCTTAAAAAGAGAAGGAGAGAGAAGATAAGCATCAACACGAAGAGACATAGAGGAAAATCTCCTAAAACGCTCATGGCTCAATATTAATCGAGTGAGTACGTAGTAGTAGTTGAAAATTGAATGTCATTAGTTACTATTGTAAGTAATTATATAAGCCAAAACTATCGAGTGGAAGAACTGGGGTATAGTGGCTTAACAAAAAATTAAAATTCATAAAAATTAAACAGCTAACAACCTTAGTTAACAATCAACTTTTTTCATTGCTTGTTAATAGAGGTTAAGATAACTTTTCGAGGGATAATTGCATTGGATGCAAATAATTTTTTAATCGAGAAAAGACTTGCATGCAGTTTGAGAATTTCACTAGACTACTTCATCAATTATGCAAGAAAATCCAAACTATATATTAAGAGAACAACGAACTAATAGTCATCCTTATTTGCCTTTATTAAGCATCCCATTGATTTCTTTCTCAAATAATTTCATGATCATTGCTCTACGCTTAATCAACGCGCTTGCAAGATCGGGGATGTCCACAAAACTGGTATAGATTTCAGTTCCTTCTCTATCGAAAAATTTCTGAATCACTGCTTCAGGTGTCTCTTTTATTGTTATCAAAGTCTGCAAAAACTCTTCTTGCGTATGTCTAGGCAAGTGTGCATATTCCAAATGCTTTTCGTAGTCAAAAACCTTCGCCACTTGTATCCTTTGCTCCTTCATTTCCTCATACGACTCATCAAGTAACTCGAACGGACCGAGTTTAACTGTATTCGCGTATTTACTTCCATCTTTAGCTTCTTCAATCCTAAATCCGATATTGTTACCATCGATACCTATAACGTTAACATCATTGATAAACAACGCCACAGCCAGGATCTTCCCCAGCTCTCTTTCTTTCACCGACTTTCCATCCTCGAGTATTAACTCTCCTCCTTTATTCGGGCATTGGATGTTTAGTTTACTTCCGCAGCCCTTGTTATATGATACTACCTGTGGGATTATCTCACACATTACATGGTAATAAGGCTCTTTTTCTTCGTCAGGCACGCCAGTGTTTATCATTTTTTGAAGAGACATCTCGACCTGAGGCACCGCCACTCCATAGCATCGATAGATATCAGCCGCGATCCTTTGCTTACAGGCCTCAGCATCAGAATGCTCCACGTCATCGAACACGTTGCAAGTACCAATCCATTCAGTCTGTGTCTTTGTGTTGATGAAAATCCCAGCGCTGAAAGACTCGGTGTCCTGTGTCTCAGATCTGGGTTTATCGGTAGGTTTAAAGAGATCAGCGGATTTAACGATATCAGTGAGGAATTTATCAAAATTTGGTCCCTTTTTCTGAGACGCAGCCACTGTGCGAAGAATTTCATCAATGACTCCATGGAGAGTAGATTTCGCGTGCATATCATTAATTTCGTAAGCTGTCCAGCCTTCCTGCGCCGCTGCCTTGATAATAGATGGTCCGTCATCAAGAACGAAATTATCTTTGCGATGTTCCTTAGATATCCCAAGTGATTGCGAAATAGCGGCTCGGACGCATGATTTCCCTGGCCGTTCTGTACTATATCCAATAATGAGAATATCATGCTCGGAGTTTTTATTAACTACGGGGTTTTCAGGGGTCGCTCCTCCAAATTTTTTGTCGTCTCTGACGGCTGCAGCGTAAACGCGAGGCCAAGGGGTACCACGTTGTTCGCAGGCTTGCTTTAAGGATCTGAGCAAACCAAGCATATTGTCCACTTGTGATTTTGCATACACGATTATTTCGTAACCAAATGTCTTTATTAAAGTGTTGAGGTTCTGGGCAATCAGAAGCCCGTTCTTGAGTACATACTCGGTTTTCGAGTCGCCATAGAGAAAAACGATGTCATTTTCTTCGATCTTTTTGGCGTTTGTTTTAGGAATTCCTTCCAAAACTCCACCTCGGTCAATGAGCAAGTATTTTGAACTCTTTTGCATCTGTAATAAGAGATATTTAAATTATGAATCGCTCTAGCGAGTTAAGTATAAAAATGCAGTTTAATGCGAATTTAGCTAGTAAATCGGGTTGGCAGGTTCTATCTGGAAGAACATATCTCATATCATTCATTTATCGTAGAAATTGGAAGATTTCTAAAATAGCACAATTTTGATAAATTAAGCCTCATTTTCTTTGAGAGGGAGCAAATATTATATGACCTTCATTATGCAAGGCATAATCAAATTGCTTATTTAAGTGTTTTGTGGCCCTATGACGGTTGAGGAATAAATCTTTTTCAGATAATGATTGATTTATCTCGATTTCAGCAACGAAAAATTGGGTTAATTTTCACTTATCCAGCCTCGACAGACAGCTTCAATGAACAGAGTCAAGCAGATTACCATCGACTTGCTGTCTGTTATGTTTGATATAATCAAAACTTACTCAATTGTGTCAATATATTCTTTACTGAGGAAGCTTTTATCATATATGATACTGCTAACACCCATAAATCTTCTCTGGTTGAGAGCACTTTACTACTTTTCATTTTCAGGCCCGCATAATGGGGATTGAAGTTTGAAAACAGCTTGGTATCATAAATATTTCGACAGAAGATTTCTCATGCGAATTTGATAGTGTATTGAGATTTATAAATTCAAAAAATTAATTGAGTTAACCTCGAAAAGGAAAGATTTGGAATAACCAAAAAAGATGAGTTTTTTCCTCGTAACACCCCAGCTTCCTGCCTTTAAATCTCTTACCTGTCTCTTCTAGCAACCAAGCATCTTGCTTCTGAGAGAAGGTACTGATACTTCACAGGGTAAAGCCCAAATTATCAGTAACATCAACGCCTGCCAATCGATTGCCGAAGTCATTAAAAGCACCCTGGGTATCTAATTCCCGCGCTCTTTGTTACTTACTCTTTACAAAAAAGGACCAAGAGGAATGGATAAGCTGATTACCACCGCTAACGGCGTTACCATCTCCAACGATGGTGCCACTATTGTGAAATTGCTCGATGTCGAACATCCTGCTGCCAGAACCCTCGTCGACATCTCGATCGCCCAAGACAACGAGGTCGGAGACGGTACCACCTCCGTTGTGCTCCTCGCCGTCGAGCTTTTGAAGGAAAGCAAAGCCTATATTGAGGAGGGAATGCATCCACAGACCCTTATTAAGGGATACAAGGAAGCCCTCAGACTTGTAAATCTTCATTCCTCTGTCTCATGACGCTGACCACCTTCTCAGGCCCTCGCTAAGCTCCAAGACCTCGCAGTCGATATTTCTGGCAAGAAAGACAAGTACTCTATCTTTGAGAAATAAAGCAGCCTCTGACCTGACACAAATAATAGGGAAAGAAGAGATATTCTCCTCAAGTGTGCTGGCACCTCACTTAACTCCAAGCTCCTCTCTGGCTACAAGGATCTCTTCTCTGAATTGGTCGTTTCAGCTGTCGAGAAACTCGATCAACAACTCCTTGCTAAGGAAATGATCGGAGTGAAATTGGTTACCGGAGGTTCAATTTCTGTAAATCCATTTATTTTTTTTTTTGGGACCTAATTGATTTCTCTTTCCTCAAAGGACTCATTCTTGGTCGACGGTGTTGCTTTCGCTCAAACTTTCACTTACGCCGGAGCCAACCAACAACCAAAGAAATTCGTGAACCCAAAAATCTTGATTTTGAACGTCGAACTTGAAAAGAAGGCTGAAAGAGAAAACGCTGAAGTCAGAATTGACAAGCCACAGGTAATTAAATTTTTGCTCATGTCCCTCTGATCAAGTTTTCTTCATTCGTCCCCCTAGGACTTCCAATCGATTGTCGATGCTGAATGGCAAATTATCTACGAGAAGCTCGAGAAATGCATGAAGAGCGGTGCTCAAGTCATTCTTTCCAAGCTCCCAATTGGTGACGTCGCCACTCAATGGTTCGCTGACAGAGGCCTTTTCGCCGCTGGCAGAGTCCCTGCTGACGATTTGAACAGAGTCATTAAAGCAACTGGAGGTGTTATGCAATCAACCCTCAACAACATCACTGAGGACGTCCTTGGTACCTGCGAACTGTTCGAAGAGAGCCAAATTGGTGCTGAAAGATACAACTTTTTCAAGGGATGCCCTAATGTAGTTTTTCTTTTCATGAAGCAAAGCTTTAACTTTTCTTTCTCAATGTTAATAGAGCAAAACTGCCACCATCGTCGTCAGAGGAGGTGCCGAGCAATTTGTTAAGGAAGCCGAGAGATCATTGAACGACGCTATTATGATCGTCAGAAGAGCTGTTAAAGCCAACAAGATTGTTGCTGGTACTCGTCATTGCTCTTTCTTAAAATCTGACCATTTCGCGTGATTCAGGCGCCGGTGCTGTTGAACTCGAGATTTCAAGATACCTCAGACATCACGCCAGAACTATCAGCGGAAAGCAACAACTTGTTGTCAACTCTTTCGCTAAGGCTCTTGAAGTTATCCCAAGAAACATCGCTGATAACGCTGGTTTGGATTCATTGGAAATCCTCAACAAACTCAGACAAAAGCACGCCAACGATGGTAATTTCTCATCTCAGGCGATTGTAGACTGATCATTAAATAATTACAATTAATAGGCAGATGGTACGGTGTCGACATCAACGGCTCAACAGGAATTCTTGACGCTTACGAAGCTTTCATTTGGGAGCCGCTAATTGTTAAAGTTAACGCTCTCTCATCCGCTTGCGAGGTAATAATAGAGCTCTCTTCATTGTTACTTAGATATTACGATTGCTAGGCTGCTTGCATTATCTTATCAATCGACGAGACGGTTAAAAATCCCAAGTCCGATCAAGATACTAAGATGAAGAAGCCCCCAATGATGCCTCCAATGAAAGGTGGCTTCCCAGGCTTGAAGAGAATGAAATAAGGGGGAATGTTCTGAATAAATAAGGGTTTTATGTCATGCATAAGCCATATCAATAAAGCATAAAGTGTGAGCTCGAGGGGATTAATATACTATATATGTGCGCACTGTTCACTGAGATTGAAAAATTAAATTAGGCACACTTAACATTAATAGAATTCTTTTCACATCAATCTAATGAAAGTTAAAATCAAAGTCCATTTTACTTTGAGAGGTTAGATAATGAAGTGTAGAATCTAAGCGAAAGCAAACCAGCATTTTGAGAAATGCAGATAGGATTATTGTCCGATGACAATTTAATTTTCAATCATTTTAAAGAGCTAAAAATTCAAAATATTTTATCGAGATTATAATTTAATTTTTAAACTGATGAAATTTGACTATCTAATTTCATTGTATGAGGAAATTAGTTAGATATTTCAAGACCCAAGTGTATGGAGAATGAGTATAAAACCTGATTTATCAGGAAAAATTATTTGATTGAACAATAGGTATTGGTATTCATAGACCTGAACTCCCGGTGTTATCAAATACTTCGAATTGCACTTAGTTTAATGCGACAAGGTATTATGCGTAACAATAGATATTTCTGTCGAAAATTGTAATTCCTTAATAAAGACTGAATTGGTTGTTTAAAGATTAACTATAAGAAAAAAAACTAAAGATAATTTGATTACTGAGAGTGCATAGAGTGGATATGATTCATTAAACTCAAAAGAGTAGTAGCTAGTAGAAAAATTACAGTAATAGGCCCTAAATACTACCAGTTACTAAGGATGAATCTCTCGGTTTCTCATCTTTTAGGAAGATTATAAAATAGTGAAGAATAGTAAACTGAGAATAGATAGTATTGAGAAATGTCTTTCTTGTGATTTGCATATGACATCTTCTCGGTTGTAGTGGTGTAAAGATCTGATCTGCAAGTATCCTCTAAATGAAGCTATTGAAATTGAGTTTTCCAGGAAGGAACTTCTTCCCTCTCCAATTATTTTTTCAGGGTTCTTTTATAGCTCCTTGGCGATTTTGACAGGTCAAAAAAGACTGTATATTCCTACTCTCCTACCCTATGCTAGGATTCTATGATGAAAAATTTTAAATGAATGATAAATTATTAAGCACTTATTTATGCATTGTCCTGAAGAAAATATTCCAATCAGATTACATAATGCTCAACCATACCAATGTTATATTTGCGTTGTGAATGTAGTTCTAGTTCTCACGGGAGAAACTGATAACCAACTTTAACTAGACATAATGAGTGTACAATCACTTAATTTGCTTGTTCTCTCTGCGCCTGAATATTCCTGGGGTAACACCTTTGAAAGTTCTCAAAATTTGCATGCTTAACAATCCCAATAACTGCATCTATATATCTAATAAGTGAAAAATAGACCATGTCTTCAAGGTTTGAAAGAATAATTGCAAAAATTTACCATGTCATTAAGTCTGTATAACATTAAATTGGATACGCACTTGAATTTTCCGATGGTCACTCATGCATAAAATAAATTTAGATTTCACACAAAATACAAAACTTTTAGAGTTTTTTGTCATTTAAAGAATAAACAAGACCTTTCATGCAACAGATAGTAGTAAAATAAATAAATAGCAACAAAAAGTTTGCACAATTGTACTGTAACTTTTACACAATAATTATTCACACGCATAAATAGCAAAACTTATTAGTTGCTACTTTACTGATTTATTTATCTCTAGAAACCGAACGGGAAGAAATCACTGAATCCTGTTCGAATCGGTCTGGATGAATAATGAGTCGGCGTGCTAAACATCGGATAGCCGAAAGGCCCATACCCGCTTCTTGGCTCATGGTAGCCATAAGGGTTTGCAGTGTATGGTTTCCTGCATGTTTGTGGCCTTGGAGGCTCAATTCTTCTCGTGGCTTTTCCATCAACGTATTCAATCATTGGATATGGATGATGAATTTTAGCGAAGCAGTTAATGCAAAGATCGTAGTCAGCTATAGCTGTGCTCGTATACCTCACACGTCCTATTTTGCATCGGCAGTTATTGCACATAAACTCTGGCTCTTCTTCTTGAATCTGATTTGTGCTCATTTTCTTTAAATTGGTGTTCTTTGGGCTGCCTTTTGTGACCTGATTAACGCCAACTTTGCTTTGGGTTTTCAAATTAGGAGTGGAGGCAGACATATTTATTGGGCTTTGTTTCTGAGTGGTGTTATGTGAGATTGATTTACGTCTGCAATCAATGTATGTGACTGCCCCAGTGTTTTCATCCTCGATTGTAACGATGTCTCTTTTCTCCTTTGGAGTAAAGACAGGGATTACTTCAATAGTTATTGAAGGGGTAGTATTCGGGATCTGGCTGAGGAGATGTTTATATTGGGAGTCGTTTGTCACGGTGATCATCTGCAATTTGTTGGAGCGGTTCGTGAAGCTGACCTTGAGGTTGAGATTTGTTGTTGGCAGAGCCTCGCCGAAAGCCTTCGCAATGGTCGCTTTGGCGCTAATTAGAGTGCTTGGGAAAGCACTGAGGGTGAAGGTTTGTCTGTTAAAGACGAGTTGAATTTTCATTTGTGTGTTATTCGCTTGGTTGTTTTTGTTGATTATGTTAATTGATTGTTGAAGCTTCCGAGGTGATTATATACTTGTCAGAACGAATTTCCAGAATTGACCAGAAAATCAAATTAACTCTGGAAGTTTCCAGAAATTTCCATTGCCTTCCAGAGGGAGAAAAAGCGTTTGGAGATATAATTCGCAGAAGCTGATCACCTAAAATGATTGTGTTGGTCTCGTCTCCATTTAATAGGTGTTTTAGATAATCATATCGGCATTTGGTTTTAGTCCCCCTAATTTCTAAGCGTGATTGGAGAAATGCTCAAAATCGTGCGAAATAGTTATCAGAAAGAGTAATGAAGGGTATGCCAATTCTCCAAAGACGTCAACAATGACGTTTCACTTCATTTTACATGTCGTAAAGCCTGATCTTGTGCTTCGATTGAGATGATCGAAATATAAATAAACTGGCGAATTGTCTCGAGTTTCCGAGAGGAAAGTATGATACTAATGATGCTTGGAAATTTGGTCGATCTTCTTGGTTGAGCAACAAGGAAACAAAGACATTATTTGATTCATTTTGGTAATTTGTTATTTCTAGAAAATTAAAATTTAGCTTCTCCTTGATTTATTTATGTACGAATTTTGCTAAAATACTT
>ENA-UOUE01001194-UOUE01001194.1-compost-metagenome-genome-assembly--contig:-NODE-1194-length-17554-cov-26.085026_pt1 | contig 17554 bp, 16 predicted proteins | sample MGYA00238146_ERZ747223 | MGnify/ENA primary metagenome ERZ747223 (study PRJEB28781, sample SAMN06268865) | compost metagenome | isolation source: single cell | place: USA: California, Emeryville, Joint...
TAACTGTTATTTTAGTCAAGAGATATAATCAGAAAGACTTATTGAAGCTGCAAACAGCAAGGGAAACGAATAAGAATTTTGTATTTCTAAAACACATTGTATGTAATTTCCGGTATATTCGCATATTCATGTTTAATAAATAAAAATAGCTGTTTAAAATTTGAAATACACAAATTTCCTTTCATCCTTTCAACCAAATTGCCTATGTCAGCCCTTCGAGTACTCCCTTCTTTCATTATGCAAAACCACTGATCTTCTTATTAGACATCACACAGTCTGCTCCGTCTCAACGACAGCAGCTCTAAATTCAGCAACAAACTCGATCAATCGATTCCGACTTCAACCACGGCTTTATCTCGAAATAAATCCGGACTGTTCTCGGATTTAGATTCATTTCGCAATGATCTCCGCAAGCAAATCAACGAAAAGCTGAAAATTGAAGGCAGACCCTTAAAATTAGATGAGAGAGGAGTTTCTCCTTTGGGACAGCATGATTCGAACAAAGGAGACCAAAAATCAGTCATTTACAGCGACCTCTTCAACGCAGTGAAAGGAGCTTCTTCCACCAAAGAGCGGAAAAGCTTCGCGAAGGAGAATATTTCAAATCGGCCCAGCAGCGTAAACGAAGATATGAAAACCAGAATGACCGAGACCCGTGCAAACCCTCTCGAAGAGCTTTCGAAAAATTTATTCCCAATGAAAAGCTCTGCGAACTTGTTTAAAGAGAACATGAAACCGAGCACTTTGGGAACTCCTCTGATGGAAAGAAACAAACAGGAAACTCCTCTTGCATCGTAATAGTTAGGTTTATTGGCTAGAGAGCTTATATATTGAATCTTCAGGAAAATCATGGAGTTGAAAGCGACCTGGCAACTTCCTACAGAAGAGAAATCTAATTGTGACATCAGCACTAACAAATCCATTGCAATTGAAGATCAGAGAAAAGGGAGTGAATCAAATCTCTCGAAGTTATTGTAAAAGGCGATATCAAATCCACTCGTTCATATTATTTGCTTACTAGAGCTTCGATCGGACAAAACCGAACCCCAAGTTCAAAGGTCGAGGAAAATCGCGCAGGAAGTGGTTTATCTGAGCTAACTCAGGAGTTAGATCGAATTCGTAGCCAAAGCAGACAAGAATTTGCTCAAACGTCGTTTGACAAGATCCTGCTCAAGCAGGAACCAAGCAGACCTTCAATTCAAACAACCCGAACAAGCACTGGCCGGCTCTTTACCAAAGCTGAGGAGTCAACCACGAATTCATTTTTCAATGAAAACCCAAGAATGAAGTCAGGTACTAAGAAAAAAGACGTCACAGAAGCAATTCCTCTAGCGAAATTGTATGAATTGCAAAGTGCTATCCGTGACGCTGATGATGAAGAAATAAACAACCTACCAGAGCAGTAAATCCTTAATTTTAATAGCTTTGAAGGAGCTAATGTGTCATGCTTTTATAGATACGTGGAGGGATTGGTTAAACTCAGTTCTGCGATTATGTATCGGATTAAGACCTCAAAGCATTACGTTAACCAGCTCAGAGAGTGAAAACTCAAGAAATAAGCCTCATTGTCCTGTTTCTATCAAAATTACCTTTTCATTTATATTACCATAGCGATTTTCTATGAATATTCTCTATTTTATGACGTTTATTTAACGCATTCACTGCGAAACTGATTCGCAAGAGCTTTCATCTTACAAAAAAAACTCATTTTCCTTTCTTAGAGCGATTTGCAAGCAATTTCTCGATTTAAAACACGATTCTTCTGAATATTTTTTTATGAATGACGCAATTTTCTTAGATGCAAAATCGAATTCAAACCACATATCTGCTAATCTGCTCACTTTTTCTCTTTCGCATTAAAATATTAATCCTCTATGTCCTCATCGTAAACTTTTCACGCACACTCGCTCATTTATTTTGTTGCATTCTTCATTCCAGGAAGCAAAGTACCAATCGTCTTTTGGTTCTTTGCAGTTTCATCTTCAAATCTCGTGGTGAGAATAATCTAAATGATAGCATCAATTCAATTCTCTTATTTCCAATAGAAAGCTTACTCCTTTAGTTTTTCCGAAGTAAACGATCTCGAGGTAGTTTCTGACCTGAGTCTCGGTCTCTTCGACTAAACTACCGATGTTAGACAAATGGAATTCATCAGTGAGTTCCTTGTAAGCTTCAGACTCCTCTCTCTATGCGCGATAACAAGATATCAGACTCTTCCTACCCTCAAACCAGAATTACCTGCTTAGTGTAGGTACCAGCAAGCGTCACATCGCCAGTGATCTCGTTTTCAATAACAAACGAGAGCATAGCGGTGGTAGTAATACGATAATTGACTCTCTGTTTGGATTTATCAATAGTAACATCGACAACGTTTATTGAATCCCAAGTACCTTTCTTCACTCCTTTGGATTTTTCAACCTCTTTTTTTATGAGAATTGCACAGGCAAAGCCTCCATCCTCTTTATCCCAGAAATATGTGCTGTGTAAGGCAGAGTCATAGTAACTGCGATAAAAGTATTCGTTAGAAACGAGATAAAGAGCCTGTACTTACAGGTATACATATTCTCTAAAAAGCGACATTGCTTTCTGTTCCATCTCTCTGAGTGGAGGGCTTGGGAGCAAAGGTTTGTCAATTGGAGGATAATATTCGTTGGAGTGTGGTGATCTGGGGGATTAAAAGCGAAGGGAATAAGGCCTTGAGAGGAAGAGAGCTTGAAATACCTGTAGGAGTCGCCATCTCTGTTGTATTCGGATTTGAGGTATTGGAGTCCGTTCTTTTCATCAGTTAAGACTTCAAGAGGCTGTTCAACTCTTCTGAGCAATTCGTCTTGGAGCTCTGGTCTGAGGTTGGCGAGAGCAGAGACGTTTTGTCGGAGTCTCGAGGCAGGAAGTCTGCGGAAAAGGTTCAAAGAAGCGATAAGTTTTTCTTTATCCATTTTATATATTATTTTCTTTATTTAAAACTCAATTTTTTACATGTGTATCTTTGGCTGGAATGACTCAAGGATCAGGGCTTATGAGTCGAACGATATTGGCAAATTGAATGCAAATGAGTTCAAGAACAAGCTGTTTGGAGGCTTGAATGAGTGACAAAGCAAAACAAATATTTTTGTGGACAATTCTCATGGTTTAAGAGGGATCGAGAGTGATTAACAAAAAAAATTAATTTTGATAACTGAGATTAGTGATTGCCACCACACTACTGCAAAGCAGAATTAAAAATTGAAAGATGATGAGAGCCTTGATAAAATAACAGAGGTTAGTGATTGAGAACCATTAAACTACTTTTTGAAATATTACGATACTACACAGGATATGTTTGTCTCTCTCTGAGAGGACTTTCATCACAATTATTGTTATGTATTGTTCTATTTATTTGCAACCGAGCTTTCATTTGGTGGTCAACACGGCTTCAATTGCTTGGCAAGCGTAGTTAATTATTCTTAAAACACTTCTCACTCATGGAATTTTCAATGGCGAAGTGTTCCTAATCCAATTCGGAATGTCTCTTTTGTTCGCAAAATTTTACGACTCTTTTCCTTGCTCTCTCATTCAAAAGAGATCCAAGACTTCTAGCCACAACACACACAATCGTCCAATAATTGCTTGTGTAATCCCTTTGCATATTTATTAATGGGCGAGTAAACAAAGTTCGGTGAAGTCGGGGCGAAATTTTTCAACTCTCTTGAAAAAAACTTACGAAAAGGACGTTATTTATTGTAATTTGTGTCTCTCCACATTTCAATGATTCTAAGCAGATCTGCCTCATACTTCTCATGTTTTTCCCTCTCAAACGAAAATGATTGAGAATCTCTGAAAATTCTTTAAGTAACTCTCACAAATTATTTATTCAAACAAATCGAAGAAAATTGATACTGATTCCCTCTAGAGTTTAAATCCCCCTCCAAAACTTCAAGAATTAGTTTCATCCTCAAACGATTACTTCTGCACAGCCCGAATTATCTTATTAAACCAATATCCAATGAACAAACCGCGCAGAAGCCCTGAAACGGTCTATAACATCACATTAGACTCGACAATTCAAGCATTGGGGTCAAACCCAACCAATGATCATCCAAAAACACAGCAAATAACTCACTGGAGCATCTTAAACCTCCTCCGTTGCTGCAGCACTTGTCCTGATGAGAAATCCCGCCCTCGCCGAACGAGAGCGGGAGAAGAGACGAATTGGGCCACTGATAAATCTCTCAACCACTACCGTGCCAGCGACACAGGATCTTTTATTGATTTCCAAAGAACTAACAGCACCAACCAAGGTTCAAGTCCTTCATTGCGATTGAATACTGACGCCTCTCAGGATCCCCTGAGCTCAGCTGAAGAGCTATTCTTATTAGGAACCGCAACTGAAAAAATCATCTGCAAATTAGAGAAAATTCAGCTCAGATCGATCACAAGGGATAGTGGAGAGCTGTCAGTATGTGGAATAAGCAACTGTATCAAATCTGGCAGAAAGGGGAAAACGCAACTGAATTCAGAAAAGAAAAATTATCCGGCACAAGAAAAAGCCGGCAAAACTACCTTTAGATTATATGAGAATTCCGCGGCAGAACTTGTGGCTGGACATATTGGAAAAAATTTTCAAGATTCGTTAGTTGTTGATGGGTATTGCGGTCACGGAGAGTATGCTGTTCAGGTAATTAACCGCTCGTAATTGGAGGCAATATCTGATATTTGATTTAGTTTGCGAAGCATTCCAATAATGTAGTTGCCATCGAAATGGACTCGCAGAGGATTTCTAATGCAACGATTGCTGCGAAAAGCTGTGGCGTGGAGAATAATATTGATTTTATACAAGCGGATTTCTTAGCAATGCAGAAACTAAGAGCAGATGTCGTTTTCTTTGCGCCTGCTGAGTTAAAATTGCAAGAAAAAAATATCGTGAGCACATCTCGGAGCATTTCTGATCTTGGAAAAATGATTGCACATTCGGCAAACATTGCCCCTAATATCTGTATTAGACTCCCGTATCAAACCCAAATTGAAGAAATAGGAGAACTTTTTGCTCAAATTTTCGATAAAAATCATTCGAAGTAAGCTATTATAGGATGTAAAATGATCACTTACATCCCTTTATTAGGTTGGAGGACAATTATCAGTTTGCGATTAAAATACAGCAAGTATGCGTTGATGATCGCCCAGAATGTTTAATAGTCTATCTTGGAAGCTGCAGTCAAGTAAAGAGTAGAAACTGGAATAATATCTAATTCTCTTAGGTGTATGAAAACGATACCATTCAGTTTACACGCAAACTTCTAAAGAAATATGAACCCTTAGAGTCTAAAATTCAATATGATAAAGCCACCGTCAAAAGCCTGGTCCAGTGTCTTGGAGCTCGGGTTATCCTTAAATATTTACTTGCTCACGTCCAACGCAAAGAAGAACACACATCAAGCAAATCGCTGTTGGAAGTTATCTACAATAATGCAAGCTTCGATGAAATTCTCTTTTCCAAGTTACTCGCAACGTTAAAACGAGATCCACCTCTAGCTACAATATTTCGATTGGCCGGCTGTTCAATAGATTCTCATCCTGCAGGATTGAGAAATAGTATTAGGGATACATTGAATATGGATAATGGCTTCATGCCAAAATCAGAATTGCAGCTGGACGATGATGATGACGAACTCCCCATTGCAAGGAGCTATTGTCGTTCAATAACTCAGAAAATGTCTCCAAACACTCAAGGAAAAGACTTGTATGGGGGCTCTTGCATAGACGTGAACGGAGAGATGTCTGAACTAATGGTTTCTTCGTATTCGCTCAAATCAGCTGCAATGCTGGATTCGGAAGCGGGGAGTTTTGACACCAAGCTCATTCCTTCTTGCGAAGGCAGCTTGAATGGAAGCCCGTACAAACAGCCTCGAACGTTGTCGAGCCTTCCCCAGAATTGGTCTCTTAGAGCAGATACCTGTACGCCAAATCGACCTACATCAAAAGATCGACATCGCTCAGATAATAAGAAAACCCCCAGGAGATTGAAGGATTCACGCTATGATACTCCAGAGCATAATCGAAACTCAACTAGAGTGAGCCCACAGACCCAGAAACAGCCAAGAAATATAACTTTTGAAAGTGAGGCTAATCAGATTATGAAAATGATGAACGTTTCGAATGATTCTCTTGGTAATTAGATGGGGGAGGATTGTATTTGTTAAAAATTTTGAAAATCTCGAGAAAATTTGAGTATTAATGGAAAAGTGTCTCTTTTTCTTGGTATTTCAAGTGCAGTTTTATTATCTTGATTTACTTTGCTTTGTTAGTTTATATAGTACTTATAATGTCAGACAGGATAGTCTTTTCGTTTCGAGCCAGAATTTAAAATTGTTGCGACTCTATACAAACTCGCAATTGTGATAATTTTCGACTTTTTTATCAAGATAACGTTCACCGGTTTGAGCTCCAGATGATTTTCGAAAGAGTCCATGCAACGAGAATAGGACGCTAGGCCAGGACTGAAGGTGAGACTTTTTTTTTTAGACTTTCATTTAAAGATGCGATGTGATTAATTAGCACTAAGCTCGTGATCAAGCTGACAATAAATAAATTTATTTCCTTTACTTCCGATGGAAGAAAAAGAGGCTGACATAAATGTAACTCCCGAGAAGAAAGAAAAAACACCGTCCCCAGAACCCACCAACGCCGAGAGTTCTAGACGAGCCAACAGAATGCGAGGCTCTGAAATTATGGACGCGACGCAGATGGAAAAATTCATCTCACTTTTGAATTTCAAAAACAAAGAAAGCGATGAACTCCTCAAAGTCCTCATTAACCCACTTCCATTCTTGCTCACCATCTTTTCTAGATCGCTCTAAAGATATTAAAATACCGTTCGAAGCAAAAAAACAATGATCTCACTCTATTAGAGCTCGAGGCTCTGCAAAACGCAACGAAAAACATGGAATTCTTTCAGACTATGAACAAACGTCCGATAAATGTCTCCCTTAATCTCCATCAAAGATGCTGTCGTGCTATGAATTATCTTTTCATGCCTAAAGGATCGGTGGTATTCGAAAAAGGCGATCCTTCAGATAAGCTCTATATTATATTAACCGGTGCCGTGAATATCTTTGCTGTGAAGAGCCAGGATCAGATTAGAAAAGAATACGAATGGATGGACAAGGTATCTGCAAAATCCCCAGGGAATAAAACCAAGGAGCATGAAATCGGCACTCGCAGAGCCGGTCTTTCGGTGGGCAAAAACCCTTTTTCCGTCCTCAAAAAAGTTGAAGAAGGAGCCCGTGTTAAGGTTCAGCAGAAAGAATACAACGTTAAAAGGGCGAGAAAAAACCTATTCAAGCCTAAAGACCTCTCGGACTCGTCGATGTCGGATAAAAGCGAGTCGATACTTCAAATTGAGTCGCGATCATCAAGCAACAGTGAGAATGATAACGATAGTAACAGCGATGATAGTGACAGTGGCAGTGGCAGTGACGAAGAAGAGCAAGGGACAAAAGTTTCTTCAAAGCTATTGAAAAAACTGTTTGGGGACATCGAGCCTGACGCAATCCAAAATTTAGATAAATTTTTCACGAACGGGGTTTGCCATCTGATTTATGAAACTACGCTTGGGGCTGGGCTGTTGTTTGGAGAATTGGGGCTATTGAAAAATAAAACTCGGCAGAGAACGATAATCTGTAAAGAAGATACCGAATTTGCAACGATCACGAAAGCGGATTTTTTGGAATTGATGCATATGGTAAAAGAGCGAAAGAGAAGAGAGAAGATATATTTTGTGGAGAAAAGTCTTTTCCCAGAGTTCGTGTTTGATATTAACGCTCGCTACGCGGAGTTAATGAAGAAGCAGATCGTAGTGAAAGGGCAAAAGATATATCAAGATAGAGAGAAACCGGAAAAAATGTATCTTATTAGAGAGGGCGAGGTGACTGTAAGCTATTTGATTATCGAAGGATTTGGCTAATTGGTTGTCTGATCTAGTTATATGCTCGAAAGGGTCGGCCAGACAAAGAAACTGAGCAGGATTGGGCCAACTACCAGGAATATTTCGATTTGATGAGGAAGGACGACCACGATAGCATGAAGCTAATTCCGGTATGAAAACTACCTCGCAATGTTAGTAACTCACTCATTACAGGTGGCGATTTTGTCTGCAGGGCAATATTTCGGTGAGGAAGATCTCATAGATAATCAGCCGAGGACTCTAACGGCTATTTGTACCTCTACTGGTGCGAAGCTGTATACGCTGAGATACGCGGTAGCAATAAACGTTTTGAGATAGCTTCTGAAACAAATATTATAGGATTTGAAGAAATGCATGGAAGATTATCCTGCAACAAAAGAGGTGCTGGTGAAGAGGCTTAATAAGAAGTTAAAACAGCGTTTTGACTTTAAAAAGAGAAACGTCGAGGTCCCAACTAAGATCAAAAAAGTCCAGATGGCAGCCGTGCGACTAGGATCTCAATACTACGAAATTAGACAGAACATCAAGGAGATATTCAGCGAAGACAACAAGAAATTTATCACATTACGTATGGCTGAGCAGAAGGAAGCGGAAAAACAAAAACGAAACCTTGGAAAACGCCATTCTATCATTGAAGAGCCACAAGACAAAGCCCAAGGTCACAGCTCAGATCCTTCAATGATAAATAAACCCGAAAGAAGTCCCGCCATCAGTCGCAAAACTTCGGGCCTGCATCCCAAAGGGCTTGAACCCGTCGTTGAATACCATAACAAACCAAACGCCGTGAATCCTGAAATGACCTTCAAGCATTTTGGGAAAAACGAAGAAGATTTGAGAACTCTGCTGCTAAGAGGCATCAGGTCTGACGTCGCGCTTATGCGAAAGAAAAAGAACACGGATGAGATCTCGAAGATGACAGATATCGTTGAATCTAACTCAAAAACCGTCGATTATTTATGCAAGATCTCTCCGCCGATTTCCGACCTGTTTCCTATGCTCAAAGAGTTCACCACAAAAGAAAACGAAAGAAAACAACGACGCAGAGAGCGAGTCAGAGAAATAGAGAGACTTCGTCAAGAGACTAGCGGCGATCAGTTACCAAAACTAAACAACGATGACTCCGTAAATATCCATATGAAAAAGAAGAGGTTACAGCGCAGTGAGTCCTTTAAGAGGGGAATTAAGGACAGATCGATCGATAGAAGCGGGTTTGCTAATCTTTCTATGATAAATCCAGGTCAAAGAGGAGATCTTCACTCATTCCATGCAAATGTGAGTGAAATATCGGCGCTGCCGGACCACCGAAGCCAAAAGGAGAGCTTCTTGTCGGGAAATCGATTGCTTTTTAGAGGAAATAGCATAGCGGAGTCCGGTTTCAGCAGCATTGAGACTAACCAAGACATCAGATACTATAGCACGATAGAAATGCAGCATGAGAGGAAGGATTTACCAACAAAGGTTAATTTCAGTTTAAATCTGAAATCAATAGAGGATAAAAAGGACTTTGAGTCGTTGTTCTCGGGAAGGGAGCATTCAGTTACTGAAATGGATAAACCTCCAGAGTCCTCAAGAGCGGTGCTCGAGTACCGCGAGAGCCAAAAGAGAAAGAATAATTCCTCTTTTGTGCTGAAATATAAGCAAAGAAGTTTGAGTAATCTGCTTGAAGCGGATAAGACACGGTTACAAAAAAGCACAGGATCTCGATATTTATAGTCAAGCTATAGAAAATCGTTTATTCTAATGTACTCGATTCATGTGAATTCAATTTGCTTGCGTATGCATGCAACATTCTTTTCGAGAGTATATCTTCCAGTGTATATATAAGCTAAATTAAATTTTCCAACAAATCTACAGTTTTCAGTCTTCGGTACTTTCCTTCGACTGCAGGGCTTGAGGATGCCTGTAGAGTGCAACGAGATAATTTGGAAGTGTCTTTTCTATCGGATGAAATATCGTCGATGCTTTGATAGCACTGTAAGCCGTTTATTGCTTCAATAAATTTAACTACTTAGATTTTCAATGAGCTACAGAGATCAAAAATACAGCCATTTTCTATCCCCGAGAGGCAGTGGGGCTTATTTACAAGGCTATTCTTCAAAAAAATCTCAGCCGTTATCAAATCAGACTGTCAGCGAGGACGAAAGAGGGACACCTGTAACAAAAAAACATTTAGAAATATATTTTAGCTGAAATTTTCATCCTCAGCGCGATCTCACTCATGCATTGGACCGCATCGAAGCTCTCACCGCAGAAAAAAATCAACTGAAAGTACTTGGTTCCATTTATAACAAACTTTAAACCGCATCTGCACAGAACACGCTTAAAGTAGTACTTGATCGGCGCGCTTCAGAAGCCAACGTAGACCAAAATTCAAATTTTCAATCGAAAGGTCTCCATCCTGGGTATTCCTTAAATCAGCGCAAAATAATACAACTTTTATTGTAATTTCATACAGCTTTTCGTCGCCAGCGAGAGATAAAACTGCAGAACTTGAAAGAAAGATGGAGATCCTCCAAAAAGAGAACCATGAGCTCAAATACAATTTGCAGAAGACGAATGAGAGGCTTTCAGACGCGATAACAGAAAATAACGAGTACTTGGAAAAAATGTAAATTTTTCAGGAGTTATTGTTTGTAATTTTGTGCGGCTAGGGTCGAGTTTGAAAGGATAACTAATTATAATCAGCAATTAAAGACCGATATGATTAAATTGAATCGCGAGCTTGACGAAGTTGCTGTATGTAGTTCATAGAAAAGATATTGGTGCTAAGAATTGACTAGAGTAGAGTAAAAGAGCTTGAACAAAGAGAGAGGATGTCAAAGGAAAACGCGGCTGCTGACGAAAATTGTGCATTGCAAGCAGCGGGTTATTTCAATCAGATATTGGGCATGTTAGAAAAATGTGATCAAAACTCTTACGTGGTGGAATGTTTTATGGAGAGGTTTGAAAATATGGACACTTTGCAAAAATCGATTGAAGAGAAGCGAATGGGGGATATAGCTCTAATGTCTCTGAGATATATCAGCGATCTTATTGCAAATGCTGGGGTCTCACGGACCACCACGCAACTAGGCCCAACTTCAGAGAAAAGTAAATCAATAAAAATATGCATTGAGTTCAAATTTGTTTCACAACTGACCGTTTAGGAATAAGTGTTGGTGTAGAACCCAATCAGCAGCCTGGTAGGGATGCTTCGAATCTCGATTCACATAGAAAGAGCAAATTTCAGAATTTTTCAACAGCACCTTTCGAAGAAAATTATAACCAAATGCCGCAGCAGCATCAAACGAACATACCACAACAGAACGAAGGATTTATAAGAAGAACAAGTAAGCCGTTTGTAACAGTGAATGAAGAGCAATATTACTCAGAACCTGTCAATCAACAAGTTCATAATCGAGGTAATCATTATTTCTCATCGGCAGCATTACTGAACTGTTTATCACTCCAAAGGCGTGAGCTTTGATCCTCAAACCTCTAACTCGTTTGAAAAGCCTCAATTCGAGCAGCAACAGCAGAATATACCTCACTACGATCTGAAGGACCCTCGTAGATCGTTAGCAGTCCAGCAAAATGAAGTGTATCGTGATAGCGCAGATAATCGCGAATCATTCCCTGAAAAACAAGAGAAAGCCCCGGAAATTCAGAGCCATCGTGGTCATGGACCTGGACCGCTCAATGAGAATATGAATTATACCACCAATACATATCCAAACGTGACAGCTTTCACAAATTCTCCTCAAAAGACCGTGCAGCAACAGCCCTACAATATGCAGCCACAGACCTACAATGAGCAGCAATATCCTCAACCTCATTACGAGCAGCAGTATCCTCAATCTAATTTCGAGCAGCAATATCCTCAGATGCAGGTTCCACAAAATTCATACAGAAATATAAGTGGTCCTCAGCCAAGTCCATCGCATTACAATCCCTATCCTTTTGCGTTTCCTCCTACCCAAGGCTACTTCATTCCAGCAACATATGCTCATCAATTCCCTCCTCCTTACTTCCCCAATGAATATCAGGTCCAACCAACCACCAATTTCTCATCTCCTCGACAAAATCAGGGAGAGAGACCACCGCAATCTGACTCGAAAGATTACAATGTGACTCACCAATCGAATGAGCCTATGGCTAAAGCTCCCACTGCCAACAGGGCTAACCCTCTCTCACATCGAGGATCTGAACCAGTCATCAACACAAACTTCAGTAATGCCGGCAGTAGAAAGCCCAGTACACACTATCATGAAGAGGAGAAACACTTAAATACTTCAGGCTCTGTATCCAATTCAGCTCGAAGAGACTCTATGAGAACTGAAGACAGAAGCTTATTGAAACAAGTCGAAAATCTTAAGGTGAATCCTGGTCGAAGCGACCGAAGAGAGTCGCATTTCGCTCGGCTCAAAGAGCAAAGCCAGCAAGTAGCCAGTTTTGACTTGAAAGAAGAAACGCAACCTGATGACACAGAAATGAATCATGGTATGAAGACTGACAAGCAAATACAGGCTGGGAGAACGTTGCGGCAGAAAGACGAAGCAATCCAAAACCCAGACGAATCAATTCATTGCAAAGCAACACAAACGACCAGTCGTCATTCCAAACACGGTAGTAAAAGAGATGACGTGCCCTTACTTAACATTGGATGTAAGAATCTGCTATCGAAGTATCTTTAATTTTTTCAAATATTCAACAGCGATCAAAAGTAATGTCGAAAGAGCTGAAGAGAAACAGTTACAGCGTAACTCTGAGCAGAAATATTTAGCGATTCAGACTAAAAACAGTGATTTTGAAAATAATTCGATGCTGCTTCCATCGAATGCGAGTCCAATCAAAATTGCAGACTCTTCTCAGCGTAAATATTGTTATATAAGCCCAGTTAGTTCATCAGCATGATATTTAGTTCATGATAGCGTAAGCGTTGATGATTCTCAAGTCATACCGCATCAAGTCCAGCGAACCGACTCGAGAAATATTGCAAACTCTTCTCGCCAAGGACGTGCAACGATAGGAGTCATGGGAAACGCTGAAGGAGCAAAAGACTCCGAAAGAGCGTTGAACGACTCCCAGTACTCGTCTCCGAGTATGAAAACCTCCAGCCAAAAGAGTTTCAGAGTATCCTTTGGGAAAACAATTGGTTTGAGTCAATTCGGGAAAGAGAAGCCCAGATTTGATATTGTGCCGAATGAGATGATATGTATAACTGAAGCAACTCAGAAGAGGCACATGAGTCCGACGAGAAATTTCGATATTATCTCTAACGAGCCAAAAGCTTATAGTTCTGACAGAAATGCTCAAAACGTAGAGAAATCTCCACATAGCACCGGTCAAAGTCCAAGCCTAGCAGTAACTCATCAGAAATCGAATCCTCTGTAGAGGACCAAGAGAGGTTCGTATTGGATAGATACCCTGTGATAAATAAATGTCTTTAATGTTATATCTTGCTAGTCTCATAAGATAAGTTATCAGCAAATTATGGCTTTTAATCGCAATTTTCTTGATAATTTCGTCCGAAGAGATGAGCCAATTGATTTTGGTAGTTTAGTCTATCATCGATGAATACGAACACTTAAGTCTATTTCTCCTGCTGTGTGTGGACTATTAATTTCAAATAGTAATCCTAACTTAAATACACTTTTTTCTAGCTCTACGGAATTGAATACTTAGAGGATTCAATTAGTTTCATTGATTAAATATGAAATCCTCAAGATAAGCAAATACTCTTCATGACATTTCACCTAATTCTTATTATTACTATTGTTTATCATCAACAAGGTTTCTGTCAATCTCCTTCAACACGTCAACCAAATAATCAATATCAAATATCGTATGGTAAATCGCAGGGCATAGCCTTATTCTCGAACCGCGGAAGTCCGGAACAATGCCATACTTTTCAAGTTCTTTCACCAAAGCCGCTGCCGTAAGTTTCTCATCCTTGAGGTCAAACGCCGTTTGAAGTGGCCTCCATTTGCCGAAATGTGAAACCAAGTTCTTGCTACCAAGGAACGAGACCTTCGCTTCATCGAGCCTCTTAATCATATAATCCTGAAGGATCTGTGTGTATTGATTCTTCATGTCGACAGTAAACCCTTCCTTATCGAAATACTCAATGATGTCGTTCGTTCTCACCCAAATAGAGAGCTCTGACGTAGAATTAGCATATCTATCTCCATCATTTGAATAATAAAGCGGCTTCGTGTAATATTGCGACTCATCAGTGTAATCTCCGAAAAGCCATCCCGTCAGCACTGGTCTATCATCACAGCCTTTTGGAAGACTCATAAACGCAAAGCCTTCTCCAGAGCCAACGAATTTGTATATCCCTCCAATGTAGTAAATCTCATCCATTACGTGTCCCAATTGCTTATCAACCGGCAAATTACCGAACGCAGCACTTCCGTCGACTAAAACTCTCGGGATTTTCTGCTTAAGTTCCTTTACAAGCACATCCAAATCGTCAAGAACGTTAGCGGACTTGAAGAACACATGACTGAAAATCGCTAAGTCGTATTCACCGCTATTTGCTTCCTTAAGAACTCTCTCATGGAAATCCTTCCAGGGCTCAATGGGGACCTCGGTGACCGTGTTTCCGGGAATTTCCTTCAGCCTTGCGAGGATTCTGACCGTTCCATAGAATTCTTGGTCGGAGGTAAGGATTCGAAGTGGTTTTCCCCAGAAATTCGTCAAGAGCTGGCCAAGGAACGTAGTTGCGTTGTAGCCGAGAGTGATGTCTTCAGGACGCTTAGACCCAATCCATCCGGCGATGTTTTTACGCAGAGAGTCCTTGAGTTCGCCGTAAACGTAGGGGTTTCTTCCTTCGCCTTTTTGCATAATCATGTCTGAGTAGCGCTGAAATGCAGTTTCGAGAGCGTCTGGACGGAGGGAGTAGTTGTTCTGGAAATATCTTTTATCCTTCATGTAAGAGAGACTTTTCGAGAAGGCCTTTTGAGATTTCTGTTGCACCTCGAGCATAAGTTCAGCTTTTTCAGGATGAACTTTCTTGAGGTCCTCTAATGTAGGGAGCGTGGTTGGTAAACTTGGTTTTTTAGGTTCCATGTTCTGTTTTCTTTAATTGTTTTACGAAGATATGTATAGAGAGAGATAAAAATATTAAATAATAGCTTATTTCGCTGATCATCTTTTTGTTAGAATGAAAGTATCGAATAGTGAGTCGTATGAATAGCCACAGGAAACTGAATCTTACGAAGCTCTTGGAAGCCCGGCTTTACTTAAATTAGTCAGCGTTTAACTTTTCTGTTGAAATTTTCACATTGTAACCTCTTCATGTCGCCGGAATCACAGCTCTTTTGATACTGTTTGTATGAAAAAATAATGTCAGAATATAACCTCCTATTGCTTCAAGACTCTCAACTGGGTCTGTGGTGTAGTGGTATCACGTTCGCTTTGCAAGCGAAAGGCCCCGGGTTCGATCCCCGGCGGATCCAAGATTTTTTATTTTTTGAAACTGAAGCGTTTTTTTCTCTCTCCACTTCTCTCATCTTTCTTCAACAGATCTAAAACTTGAAACTCCGAACTGGAAAGGTCAACGCACGCTCATATTGTATGGTCGTTAAGAAAATTTATTGAATTCCAAATTAAATATCCGTGAATGTGAAATACAAACCCAGAACTTCAACTAAGCACCTAACAACAAAAACTCAAATAATCACATTTTGTACATTGTTAAAAACTAAAGTGAGAAATATCGTTAGTTATCGATTGCCAATCTATGCAATCTGGTATTTTTGAATAGGACTCAGAAGTGCTCTTGGCTTTATTTTATTGTTATTCGCATTCAAGTCTATATCTTCAGAGCGGAGAAGGCTGATCGACCCCACCCTCCTGGATTTTGCATTGGAAAAATCATTGGATACCCCATCCTCTGGAGCATATCCGCCTATTTTATAATGCTTTTTGATTGATTCCCTCTTCTTTGGGATGTAGCTATCTTGGCTTGAGTTCAACCTCGTATTGACATGAGAAGAATCTGAACCAGACCTAATGCTGCCGTTTCTACTGTTGTTCTGAGCCTCACGCTCCTTGCGTCTTTTGCGAACATCGTAGATAAACAATTCTTCTTTTTTATTGAATTCTTTGTCGAATTGGTGGAAACTTGGAGCGGTGAAGCCATCGCTGTCATTGAAATTGAATTTCATTTGATACAAACTCTCCATTTTCTTTGCAAGACGAATCAAGTCAGAATAATGCTCGTCAAGTTTTAGCGCAATTTCTTCCTCTTGCTCAAAAATAAAAGGGATTGTGGCCTCTACATATTCCTTAAGCGCCTCCCACATTTCAATCGCATCGATGAGGATCAGTCTTCCCATTTCTTTTACTATAGGGATTTCTAATAACTCTATAGCTGATGTCAAAACGTCTTCTGTCTAATGTAAAATGGAAATTAAGCACTCTCTTCAAACAAAATATAAAGTACTTTGAACGCAACCAATAGCGCTTGCTTGATCGCAGCAAGCTCTTTGAGTGTTTTTGAATTGATAAGAGGGCTCGCAGGGTTTTTCTTGTCGAGTCTAATAGCGTTTGTGATGGAAAAATAGTTTTCGCAGTAAGTTCTGAGGTAATTGTAGTAATGCACCGTCACGTTACATCTTCCCAGAGTTTCTTAGAGAGAGAGAAAATACATTAAAAACTGCGAAGAATGGTAATTATACTGAAATCTTTAGCTTGACTTGGTAGATCGAGGATGTTCTTGAATTGATGAATCCCAAACTCATTTAAAAAGATAGGATTGTCCTCAATAATCGCACGGTGAGCTATTATCAGCATCTTTAAGATTTCCTCCCAAGTCTTCAACGAGTCAAGTTTCCTTATGAAGATTAAGGATTTTTCGTTCTTCATAGATGCCTTGTCAAAAGTCCTCAGCTCAGAGAGAATTGCTGCAATCCATTCAAATTAGATAGGTTCGGTCATTATAGTTTACATAACACGCTGTCTTCAAGCGGAATCTCGTGACTTGGTGCGCAAAGGATCTTTAAGATGTTTTTTTCAAGTTGTGACTTGGATTGGAGGTAGATGAGACCTAATCTTAGTTTATTCATTGCCGGCTCTTGGATGGTACTAGTTATTTTAGTGAGCGATGGCTGAGGGAAGAAAAGTTTACAATGAAGTAGTTTTGTCTCGTTTATCTTTAAATATATTTGATTGTTGCGTACAGAAAGTCTGATCTGAGAAACTAAAATAAAAAAAAAAAATTTCGAAATTTCTGGTGGATTCTGGTCTTAATAACCAAGCATCACGAAAAACGAGATCAATTTTTATCTGGAAATCAGAAAAAGGGGATTCGTTTGGCGATAACGGCTCTTGGATTGAAAGAGGACGTCATAGTAAAGAAAAAAAAAATTTTTTGAACACGCGCGTTTATAGGTCTAACTTAAAAAAACCGCAGAAGTCCGGCATTTATTTTTCTTTTTTAATATTTTAAGGACATTTATGATGATCTGCCTGGGTGTAAGTGACTCTGCAGGGTAACACCTTAATTATACTTTGTACATCGTAATGAGTTTTCTAAAGTTTTTGGAAGGTAATTTACAAGTTTAATAGCTAATTATAGCTAATTTATTTGTAATTAATATGCTCAAACGGGACGAACTGAGGTCTCCA
>ENA-UOUE01001195-UOUE01001195.1-compost-metagenome-genome-assembly--contig:-NODE-1195-length-17532-cov-52.141392_pt1 | contig 17532 bp, 15 predicted proteins | sample MGYA00238146_ERZ747223 | MGnify/ENA primary metagenome ERZ747223 (study PRJEB28781, sample SAMN06268865) | compost metagenome | isolation source: single cell | place: USA: California, Emeryville, Joint...
AATCTCTTCGAAATTATGAATATTATCAGGTGCTTGATTCCATCATTCGAGTATAAATGTATTTGTACACATTTAAATTTGTTCCCTATGAGAGTACGATGACTGATCGAATGAACTCAAGAGCTTATTAACTCAGCAAAGAAATGTTCTAATTGTGTTCAATCCATCCAATTTCTAACAGATAGATCAAGCTTATAGAATCTTATTGCGGATATCCTCCAATTTTTTCAAAACTTCCGCAGGAGTTCGATCAAGCTCCTCAGCCAGAACTTTTTGTTTCGCATAGTCCATTCTTGTATATTGTTCACACAAATCGCCGTCAATGACGTTCTAAAGGAGACAAAGTTAGACACTCCTGAAAAAGTTTTTTTCAAATCTTACCCTCACAGGTCCGAAGAACGATCTATACATCTGATGATCTCTTCCACAAAGAGGAAGACTTTCAATTCTCAAGTACATCTCCAAATGAACGAAAAACTCGATGTCTTCCTTCGTTTCAAAAGGATAAAGCGCACCGATGCTTCCCATGCTCGTTGCGAAGAGAATGACCTCGTTGGATGTGCTCGCCAGCGACGTCTTCGCAAGGACGGTTATCATCTCTCCATAGAAGTAGTTGCAAAGCTGCTCCATCTTGAAGGCAGCTCCGTTCAAGTAGCCAGTTTCCCACTTAAACTTGTACGTTAACGGATCTTCCTCAATGTCCTCATCAACATCTATTATTTACATGAATTATTGTGAGAGTCATTTCTAAACAGGGATAATTACTCTGTGGAAGTCGGCATGCGAAGACATTTTCGAATTTGTCTGCTCCAATCACCGTATCGTAGTCAAGAACACAGGCCGCGGTGATCCAGCGTGGTAGGACATCATCAGCAAATTCGTAGAACTGGCTTTCCTTCGCTCTATAGCGAAGTACGTGGAACGAGTCTGACATATCGGTCAAGAAGATTCTATCTCCGTAGATATTGATCGTATTGATTCCACAGCTGAAGTTTCTTTGCTCGCTCTTTCTCAGCAATTTTGCTTTACCCAAATCATAGAGTCTCAGAGTTTTGCCGACACCTGCTAGAACTTTTCCTTTGAATGGAGCGAAGCACATTGGGATATCTTCGACAGGAGTTTTGTGAAGTAAAATAACCTTTTGGGTCTTTGGATCAAAGGCGTATGTGTTAATGTTGCATTCCGTGAAGGACTTGGGTTTAAGGACGTAGTTCTTGACTGTTCCAACGACCAAGAGGAGCTCACCGCCGCTCTGACCGTGGACAGAAAAGTTGACAATTGCTGCGGAAACGGCCGCTTCATCGGGAGGAAGTTCAAGGATTTCAAGAGTTTCAAGTCTGATAGGCTCAACAACTCTAATACATGAACCCCAGCTTCCTTTGTCCTTTCTAGGAGTACCAACCTGGCTTTCTTGGAGTTCAGCGTATTCTCCTTTGGTCTCTTCGATCATTTCATTCTTTATTTTTTGTCTTTCGGCTTCTCCACATGTTCTATGGTCGGCTTCGATGACGACGAGATTATGAGTTTCTGGGTGGATCATGAGCTTGCGAGGAGTGTATCGCAGTGGAACCACAGTTTGATTGAATATTTCGCCAAGCTTCTCGATGGAAATGATACGAAGAGTATTTCCATTGGTACCTACGATACCTTCGCTACAGTCAGCGGAGCAGAAGTTTGAGGCATAGTCCAGAGGATCGTAACTATTGACAATAATTACACACAGAACAGGAGAGCAGATTTACGTTAGAGGAGTCATAAAGTATCTTTGAAGATAGTTATAGGAGATCCATGCTCGAGAAGAAAGCGCAAGCATAGCCGGTTGACCCTGTACGTTAATTTTGACGAGCTTGACGGCTTTTGATCCCAAGAAACGTGTTCTTGTATCGGTCAATGATCCCGTCACATTATCCACCGCAGTTCGAAGAAGAACTCCGTTACTGAGACCAACATGAAGGTAGAGTTGGGCAGTTGATTGTCTCAGTTCCTCGTTCTCGTAGTGAGTGCTCATTTCGATCAAGCAAACGCTCTCTGGTTGGTAAGGAAGGGCCTAATTTCAAGGGAATTACGTTTATTCTCCTCTCAAAAGTTAATTTACCTGGGTGGCTAATTTTGTGAGACATGATTCAGGTTCAAGCGAGAAAATTTTAACGGTCAGGTCAGAAAACCCAGCAGCGAGGAACTTGCATCTCTCTCTGCCTTCTGGGATCGATCCGATGTCTAAACATACGATTTCGGAGTCCGAAGAGAGTTTTTCCATTTCTGCGAGCTGTCCAGTCGAATCCAACTCGAAATAGATAATCTCACCTCCAGCCAAAGAGATGACGACTTGGCGAGGATTGCAAACGGCTCTGGTGATTTTTCCGTCAGTCGACCACTGGTTGATCTTCTTGTCGCTTCGAATGTGTCTAACTCCGCTTTGGAACACTTGAATCATCGAGTTATCTTCAAGCAAGCCCACGTAAATTGTTGATTTGGAAGTCTCCATTCCACTGTCGTGGATTTCTTTGACGTTTTCACCGATCGATAGGACCAGAGTGCCATTAGGGAAAGACAAAATGATGTATTTATCGAATTGGTCATTGATTTTTCCCTTGATCGTCCAAACAGAAATTGGCTTTGCAGGTAACCCTGATGAAGCCATTTCGTTTACGGCCAAACCATGGCGCAATACTCTCAATGAAGATCGGCATCCTCCTCCGACAAGCGTGTAGATCTATTTTATGAAACCAATATGTTAAGAGATCGATTCTTTTGCAAAAATTAATTACCTGTGGATTGCCTTCACCAGTCAAATCATCGACTTTCATGTCGGTAATGCAAGAAAAATTAGGAATTTCATCGATTAAGCCCAAATTTGTGAGTTTTCGTGGAATAAATGTGACCTATATCAAAGATCAGCTGTTAATAACCGAGAAAGGAATGATTGTATTTTACAATTTCGCTTTTCTTCATTCCAGAGTGAGTTCTGACTGGTTTTTCTTCCTCTTCACCGATACTCATGAAATTATAGTATCCGCTATATTAGTTAAAAGAAGTTATTAGTCATCCTGATGATTCGAACGAGAGATTACTGGTTTCCGAAGACTGAAGCTGCAAACAAAAATCCAGTCCTCAGCACGCAGATAGATGAAGTTGGGGGAATGGTGTCAAAATATTGCAACATCACGCTATGAACAGTGTCTTTCGTGAATTTAATCATTGTCTTGAAGATATCACCGGAGTCACTCTGCAGCAAGAAGAAGAAATAATCCTTAAAAAGTTTGTGTCTGTAAGACAAACGTCAACACAATATAAAAATCTCACTTTTGTTTTGAAAGTTGAATGAGAGGTGATGAACACTCCTTTCTTTTCTTCTCCATATCTCTTGGGCCAAGGAGCATAGAGAGTTTGCTCATGCACGCTATTTTTGTACATCAGGTACTCCTCACAGCAGACGAGTACTCCTCCTGGACCATCAGGGTCGCCGGGAACTACACAAAGCCGAAATAAGTCATAAATTCATGGAAAATATGGTCACCTGTGATCAAAGAATGGGCTGACATTGAGATTTCCTCAGCTGATTTTCTGACAACGTGATTGAGACCGAGATCCATTTCGTAGAAAACAAGCATTTTCTTAGCCTCTCCAGTATACATGGTCGACATTTCGTCATCCATTTCACCGTAGTCAACTTCGATGCATGCGAAGAGCGGATTTTCGTATCCAACGTCGACACCGCACATATCGAAGCACAGAGTATGGGATTTGTGCGCTTCCAAAGGAGAAGAGATGGTCAGCTTTGCATTAGCGTCACGATTGACGATGTAGACGAATTTCTGCTTCTCAATTGCGCCGATCATGAAAGCTCTGCCCTTTGGATCAGTCGCGAGGAACTCTCCTGGAACAATTCGACGGCAACCAGTCTTTCCGAAGGTCTCTTGGTGCTCCTTATTGAATACGTTTTTTTCAGCGTCGTACTGCAGAATGACCACACGCCCACTGTCCGAGCCAACAACTATATAGTCTCGATTGGACTATGAAATAGCAATTTATTATTTCATTGGAAGTAATAATGGTAATTTACGCCAGTAAGTCTGAAAGAAACCATTGAGCGGATGAGACCGAAGACTTCTTGAGAGAGAACAGTTGTCAAGCGTCCCCTAGAAGAAAAATTAGCTTTGACAGAGAAAATACAATGTACGTTGTCTCATTTGGTCTCAATATCTCAAGAACTTTCCCTTTTGCGACAAGAATCTCTTGTGCTTTCGGTCCTGAGAAGTTGCCGTATAAAGCTTTGTTAATTCCAGATGGAGGTTGTAGGGTGACTGAGTAGAGATGCATGGCTATCTTTCTTTATCTAATTTATAAAAGACAATTTCCTTTAGATTTCAAAAAGTACCAAAAAGATATTTTAAAATTTTTCGGGAGAATTTGTTTCGTAGGCTTCCTTTCGCGAATTTATAATAAGGTCACTTTTTTCTATAGTTGGAAAACAATGAAGGCTTCCTTTTAATGCAGCTCATGAGAAAGCTGAACATAAGCGAAATTACGCCTATTGATTGGGATTTCCACGTTTTCAAAGGCAGAATCGAAGCCTCCTGATAGAGTTAGCTTTAGAACTGCCACCTGTGCCAGAAAAAAAATGCATACTGATATTCTCTCTGTTCATTCCAGGAATATTGTTATGATAGATTGATAGTATTACCTCGCAAAGATAATTTACACAAAAAAAAAGCCAATGTTACTTCATGAAATTGAGCATCTTCGCAATTGCCGATATAGCAGATTCGAATGCGCGATTATTTTATTTTTAGCGACAGTTCAGCGCTCTAAAAGGCAGCTGAATCTTTTTGTAATAATAATAAACTCTTCATTAAAGCTATGAATAAACCAAAGGTCGTTCTCATTGACATCAAGAACATTATAGCGAGCCCATCTTACAAAGAGACGAAGTGTTTCTTGACAAAAGCGATTAAAGAGAGCTGGGACAATGCGCTTCAATCCGTTGCTGATGAAACTAAGTCCAATGTGTTGAAATATATTATCGAAACCGTAGCTCAGTCACTCAAAGCACACAAGGTCAAAGATCAAAGCTTAGACTCGGTAATCACGACTGCTACTTCAGCAATCAAATCATTCTTTTATGACCTTCCTCAAGCCGATCTCGTCAACTACGCCTCAAATTACGACTCCGAATTCGCTCTCGATAAGTTCTCCAGGGCTTCTTGGCCAGAAGTCGCTGAATCTAAAATCTTCGAAGTCAAACTGATTCATGTGAAATCAAGTTCCAAATTCAAGGAAGGGCTATGGCAATCTATCATCTCGAAAATTCAACAAGAACTTAACGCTGGGGTCCAAACCTATGAAAACCCGAGCGATATACTCGCTGCGACAAAAGAGACTTCTGAAACTTACTTAGTGACCGCGAGACCTAAACTTTTCTCACATTTGCTGGAAAAAGAACCGCCGCTTCATCTTATCTACGTGAACAACCCCTTTATTAAAATCATGTACAAATATAAACAAGAAAACTTCATCACCTCCCAGAAAATCAAGTTAGCTAGCGAAATTACTGGTATTTCGCAGCTTAATGGGCTTCTTGACCTGTTCGACAAGCAGAAAATGAATCCCGATGAGATAATCCGTGTTGGCTACAACCTTGGAGTGAAAAAATTATCTCTCATACAAGAAAGAGGCCGAGCTCTTACACCGTCATATCCGGTCCTTTTCGTACCAGTTGACCTTCGATTTGGGACGCATAGAGACGTTGAGGTGCTTCTCCACAAATACATCGATTTCCGAGAGGATAAAAATGACATGGAAGGTCATCTAAAGATGGTGAACTTGAATGACATGTACTACAAGCCCAAAGGCGACCTAAAACTAAAACTTCTGGATCCTCCAGATAGTTTCGATATTACAAGCGATCGGGCGAGATTTGAAGAAGCCTTCATTGCTCTGCTCGCATCTGAGGAGTTTCAGGCTGCATTAGATGAATATTGGAAGGCTACTGGCAATCCACCAATGAAATTCCAAGTTCCTCAGGCCAAAAGAGTTAATCCCGCCACGGTGATTGATATGAACCTCACGGTGCTATCACTGGGATTGCAATACCCTTTGATCGCTAAGACAGTGGTTTCTTGCACCACCGCGACGAGTCATCAGATGGCGATTGCTTTGAATGAAGACGGGTTACATATGGTTGAAAAGAATGAGATATTCAAGTCAGAAGAGCATTTGCTGCAGGAGCTGATCAACCATGATGGAAGGCTGTTTAAGATTTATGCCATGGGCTCTGAAATCGCCGTGGAGCAGAGACAATCCGTTCCGAACATTTCTTCTGATAGTCTAGGAGTGACCCACTTCTTCTTTAACAGTCAGCAAAGTTTCGGTGAGCTTGAATTTTTCAAGAACAAGGTCGGTTTCACTAAAATCGACGTTGATGTCGGCGCGATAAAAATCCTTATTGAGTTTATCGGAAAGAAGCTGAACCTGTCACTCATGGGAATTGATCTCATTCGAGAAGCCGACACTGGAATTTATTACATGATCGATATTAATTATTTCCCAGGTTTCCAAAAACATAAAGATTCTCATATCATGCTGAAGAAGCATATTGTAAACACTTTTGGTAAAAAGGCCTAGGCTTGCATTATAACTTTATGTAAGGAGCTTATATAATCCGTTTGTAGTAAGATCTAAGCTATATACAACTTGCATAACTGAGAAAAACTATCAAACAGAGACACATTAGAAATAAAATTTCTAAAACCATGGATGGAGGGACTATCGACTCCGAATAGACATGTCGAAAAGTGAAATAATATAGTTTCAAAATAAAACCATACTTATTTGAGAAAGAGAGAGATAGATTGATAAACACAAAATTGTTTAATACTCACGAGAGGTATCAGTAGTAGTAGTTTGAGCGCGTAGGAATTCTGGAGGTAGAATGTTGTCCGATACGTTGCGCCGAAATATATTCTTGTAGAAGAAAGCTTTCACAGTCTGGCCAACATCCTCTAATACGCTCGTATTAACTATCGAGTTATTGAGCCTCGAAGTTCCAAGGGCTCTTTTCGATTTACGCTCCTTGGTGCTTGTAGTAGAAAATCCTGAGCTGTTTAGATCAGTTTTTAAATATTTCGCAGCGTCGGAGTCCGTGACAGTGCGCACATGATAACGAAGGTTCCTCGGAGTTGTTAAATTTTTTGAACTGAGCACAGAAATTTTAGCTTTCAGTTTCTCAATATCTGAGCTAGCCTCCTGGAGCTGACTTTTCTTTTTCTGTGGCAAAAAATAAATGTTAGACTCTTTTCAATTGCAATAAAGGAATTACTTCGAGTGCTGCTTTGAGAGATGACAGTTCTTCGCTTGCACAGTCATGAGATATGATGATTTGGTTTCTCTCATGTTTGTTTTGAGCAAGCTCTAGTTCGAGATTTTGGCAAGCTGCTCGAATTGCGTCTTCTGGGCTTATAAACCTCCCATCTTGTATAATTAGTCAGCAACTGTCAAAATGAAATGGAGGGTGTTACCTTCTCCCAATAAAGCTTTAAATTTATCTAAAATAGCCATCAAATCCTCGAAAGACTCCAGATTCTCCTGCTTGGAAAGTTGCTCCTTCAATCTTTGAGTCATAAGAGAGTGGCGCTTCGTCTTAGAAACGAGTCTGCTCCTTTTAAGTTATATCATCAGATTTGACTTTGATAAGAATGCAGGTACTGTATTGACTCAAGGAATTGAACTTTATATTTGATTTTCATTTCGCTCATTTTTATTTTTTCCATGTTTTCTTTGAGTTTTTGGATCTCGAGGAGCCCCTGAGCAAAATCTTGAATGAACTCCTCGAGAATACTCTCAAAAGGTTTCTCGTCATTGCCTTCTGGACCGAGAGATGTCGGCTAAAGAAAAGCTATTCAATGTTTATTAACAATTTTTTTGCCCTACCTGTTCTAATTGCAGTCTCGGCGAGAGAAGAACGGCTGGTTCTTGTTCTTCCTCCTGGTCTTTATCGTTTATTTGCATCATATTTATCGCGTTCTGAAGCCATTCTGGTTCATTGAGCTCGGAGTTTATCATTTTTAGATATATAAAATTAGTTCTGCTGACTGAAGGATGAAAGGAAATTTACCATATTCCTAAAAATAAAACGAACAATTAAGTAAATTAGACTAAGCATTAACATCAAAGCTTAAATAAATTTCTCCAGGAGTTTTGCTGAAATAATTTATTAAAGAGTTTTCAGTATCCAAACAAAACATTGCGAAAACAGCAACGGTTGTTCACCGGATTAATGCAGAAGGCCATGGAGCCACTCTTATTAGGAAAAGAAAATTGGTTGCTTATTAAATATCAATGGTAATTTCTCTCTTTCTCTCATGTAAGACTTTGCTAATTACAATTTGCATACAGAAAGCTAATAAGACGATAAATATTATGAAGCATTCAGACGACTAATCTAAATGTTTCATAACGTTTTATTCATGAAAGGAAAAATCCCTTCATATTTAGTCATAAGCTCTTTTTCTCGAGGCAGCTAGAAAAAATTGAGATTATTGTGATATTAATAAATAGCTTTTGTTTTACAAATCTTTTTGTCGATATCGAATTTGATGAGTTCAAGACTTGGAGCATCAAGCAGCTGCACCAGGCTCAATATCGCTGAAACGATATTCTCATTGCCTGCGGGCGCGCCTTGACTGCTTCTCTCAGTGATCTCTTGATTTTGAGGGCGCGAACGCGAAGACACAATAGGTTTCTCCTTTGGTTGAGGCTTTTCGTACTCTTCTCTGTAATCCTTTAGTTATTCGACGATTCAGTGCATTGAAATTATTAAAATTATACATCTCTTGCAAAGGACCTTGGAGGGTTAGACACAGGCTTCTGATTATTTGCAGGGGGTTGATATTCTCTTTGCTTGAGAGCTTGGATAGGAACTTCATTCCTATCTACTTGAGCTCTAACAGGTTCTTTCTTCAGTACAGGCGATGGGGAGACTTCCTCTCCTTCGCTCTCTGGTGATTCAATATCATCTATATTAGTTTGACCGGCCAATCGTCTCTCATCAGGCGTGATGGCTTGATCATCAAGTTTTGAAAGATTAGGAAGTATGCGAATGACTTTTTCACGATAATTCTTGACGCTGGCACAAGGGTTCTCTTTGAGCCAAAGAACTCTAAGCTCTGGTAATTTTGCGATGTATCTCAATTCGTCCAAGGTTCCGATATTGTTTTTTCTCAAGTAAAGCTCTTGAAGCTTGTGGCAGCGTGAGAAATCTTTGAGGGTGGAAATGCGGTTGACTGAGAGAGATAAGACTTCAACGTTTGGAAGTTGGGTGAGGATCTTAACATCGTCGATCTCGTTTCCCCATACGTTCAGATTTTTGATTGCGAAGAGATTGTCAGTCTTCGAGCGAGCGACAACGAGTTCTCGAGTGAGAGCGCCTGGCATTTGTGTTACAGATCCACAATTATTTATTAACTAATGTTGCTATAGATAAAAAAATTTGCTGATATAAGCAGATATTTAAAAATTCAAATTGCTAACGGATTGAAGCTCTGAGAATTAATCTAAGGGCTGAACTCTTATAAAGTAAGTGAGAGAACTTGCAATAGACTCCATTAGATGACAATATAAGGCGCCTTGTGTTTTTGTTTTTTTTTTTAAAGAAGTGTTTGTGGAGAATTTATATTGAAAAATTTCTTGCAATGAAAGCGGTCCTAAGCAAATTCCTCCAGAAGAGGGTTTTGTTGGTTTTTCGTAGATTATATAATTGTTTGTGTCTTATGTCGTTCGCAATGCCTTTCTTTTGGGAGACAGTTATGTTAGATTATTGATTGCTATCAGTTTGAAAGGAAAAGAGGCAAAGATACCCATTGTAAAAATTGGTCTGCTTGTACCGAGCGAGGGAAATGATTTGGCAAGCTGCTTAAGTTGCAATGTTGAGTGTCAAGAGGAATGATCCAGAATTATTCAATTAAGATCGAAGAAACACTTTTGTGTACAGTTTGAGATACTCCAACGAATTGTAAACAATGAAGAAGGTCTAAATTGCCTTAAATGCCTCAAACTTACAAACTAAAAAAAAAAATTAAAAAAATCTAAAAATCACACAGAATCAAACCATATTTTTCTTAAGCGAAAAGATCATTTAGAGCTGTATCCAAATTGATTTATTGATAAAATCCAAATCCATTTAATTCAATATATGCTACTATAAGAATAACGGTGCTCTGGCAGCTTGCAATTAATTCATTTTCCTCAAGGGAAGGCTAGATTTTATTCGGCTAAGACAAACCCTTGACTATGTGGTTCTAAAATATGCAGAGTCAACCTAAATCATAAAATTTTCGAGTCTAATAGAAACTTATTCATTGATTATAAGCTACCTAAAGACTTAAAAGGCAGTGTCAAGCCAAATTCGCTTGGCACAGCCTCTACATAGTCTACATAGGTTGTTGGAGTACTCTTCCTAATTCATATACATATATCTGTGAATATTTAACCATCTTTTTACGAAAAAGTCTAAATTGAAATCGAGTCTTGGTAGGATCACTAGATTCATTCAGATCCTTCACTTTTACAAATTTTCAAGAGATAAAATCCTTATTAACTTGGATTCGAATTGGAAATACAAGTGTTTTGAATTGAGAACTAATTAATTATACACAAATTAGATCATTTTTAGAGATTTTCAATGATGATGTCTAAATTGTTCAGACCAGCTTCCAATCTCTTGTCCAAGGGGTATAACTTGCTCTTGCTGCTCCCTGACTCACCGCCCTAACCTCTCTAGGCTCCCTGGCAAGCGTTTCAAGGAGTTGCACGAGTACCTCTGCCTCCGAGAGGCTCTCAACACAAAAGAGAGCGAAACCGTGCTTAAAGACCTCGAAGCTGCCAGCAAAAAGCTCAAGATCAGTACAAACCATCTCCTTTCCCTGATACCTAACATCTCTTCCTCCACTAGCCCCTCAAGAGGCAACCGAAATCGTTTATCTCCTTCAGAATGATCCAAGCTACTACCAGGGCTACCTCAAGGAAGCAGACCTCCAGCAGCTTGAAGAGATTTTCGAGCTCGAATATGCCAGCTCAAAAGTCAAGCACCAAGGCTGGAATTTCGATCGTAACTACCGTTTAGTCAACATTGTGGTAATTAGTTGATTAGAATACAGATACAGCCTCTGGCAACACTACCCTGAGTTGGCTCAATTCACAAAGCCAGGCCCAGAAAGAGCAGCTGGCATCAAAACCCTTGAAGATATTTTTTTGAAAGACGGACCTAGTGGAGCAAGAGCTCAAGACGCCGACGCAATCACCAACTCTATTCCAACCTTCAAACAGAGAATCAGAGACCACGTCAATTCTTTGGAGGGACAAAAAGGTAACATTTGCCTGCTGCCATGGTTTATCTAACGGTTTTACTAAAGCCACTTTGAGCCCAGATCATGATGCTAAAAGTACTGCAATCTACTCTCAACTTTGTCCATAAAAGTTTTCTCACACTTAGAGCACAAGACTGCACAAGTTGCCTCCAGAATCAAAAATATTTTAGATGAAATGGTCTCATTGCTCGAAATCAGCCCAACTTTGACTTACGGAAGAATCAGAGCTTTCATCGCTCTTTCCAAAGGATTGCCTGAGACTGGAAGAAAGGAGTTCGAGAAGAAGGCCATTGGATCAGGAGAGACCGCTCTTCAATGGACTAGCCCACAAGAAGAAGCTGTTGCAAAACAGTAATTTTGCTTACTTCACAAAAGTTTGTGCTTACATGGAAACAACAAGAATTACCTCAGTTGAAGAGGAAGAAGAATTCGATCTTCCATACTTAGTTGAAGAGTAAAGATGTTTTTCTTTAACAACAACTAATTTGATTATCCAGACGAACCGTCGCGACTCAGAAAAGCCTTTCTTTCCAACTGGCTCCTTGGGTGGATGACAGATTGAGAATTTTCGAGGCTGAAGTTACATCAGTAAATAAAGTTCTCTTTTCATCGATTAATAAGTGCATAGCCAAAGAATCTGGGTCTCTGGAACGGTCTCGGTGTCGTCGGCACAGTTGAATTCTTGTACATGTTAATTATGCAAGAAACCTCCCTTCTTCCTATGCTCGCAACAGGTGCTATTGGCTTCTATGGTATATATCAATTTTATCTTCAAGAATGACTAAAAAGTTATCTGCTTTTAGGTTTGAGCATTGGATCTAGATTGCTCAGACGATCCGCTGCTGATAGACTCATCAGCGTTGATCTTCATCGTGATGGAAAGTATGTTGATCTCATCATCGAGGGTCGTAGAGGCAAAAAGACTGTTAAGGTAAGCAAATTACACAAAGTCATTGTGGCTAAAGTTAAACAATTACCATAGGATTTACCAATTGAGAGCTTCAAAGTCCATACCGAATTCAAGAATATCGAGGCAAATAGAGGAAACCTTAAACAACTCGCCAAATTGATCGGAGTTAAAAACAATATCACTGTTCAGGATCTCCAGTATATGATTTTTATCAATAATAGCTGCTAACTCTATAAACAGAAAATCAGGCTTGGCTGAACTCGGAAGCTTCGCCACCTACAACGATAATTACGTATTCATCCCAGTGAACCACGAAGCAAACAAGGCCCACATTGGAAATCTCTTCCATGGCAAAACTATTGCAATTGCCGGCCAAACCCCTAAAACTGCTTAGAACAGTTTGATTTTAGAAAACTGCATATCTATCTTAGATTCAACTAAGTCCAGTTGAATGACTTTGTCGTTTTCTAAATAAAAACTTCCCCTTCAACAAAGCTCCAAATTACAGTTCGCTTCTAAGTTTATATATCGAATTCATTCAAAAAGGCGGGAAAAACATAATTGACCAAACTGGGTGTACAACAGCCAGTATTCTTATTGGCTTAGGTTGTAAGAAAATACTCACCAACAAAATTTATCTCCTGAAGTTTCAATCCCTACTATTAGAAGAAAAAAATGAATCATCTAAAAATCAGAAATTTTGAATCAAATTTCAATGATGCTGAGACAAATGTACTTAAGTAGTCCGACTGGTAGTTTAAGCAATGGCGAATTGCTTGACTTCGTATTCCAACAGTAAAGAATTTGAAATTATATATGCACCAACTTCGGTTTTTCAGGAAATTTCGTGCTTAGAAACTTCGAGTGGATTTCGAAAGAATAATATATGTTAATGAGAGTTAGTGGTTCGCTCTGTAAATTTTTGATTTATTTGTTCGGCTTAATGTGAAATTATTATCGAGATAGCTCATCTAACCAACCTATTATGTTATTATGCATTCGTTTCACAAGCAACAAACTAGATATTATCTTCATAATGTGAAACTCTACTAGGATCTGTCGATACAGACGACATCTCTGCTTCGATTTTTCTTTTTGGGGAAGTAGCTTTTTCTGCGCTGTGGGAATCCGAATGCTCTTTATGGATCATCGCTCTTAAAACTGTGACCAAGAAACAACCGAAAGCTATCACTCCAAAAGCGAATAAAAACTTCCAGAAGCTACTGGTAGATTTTGGTTTTGTAGGGCCTTTACATTGTTTGACAAATGTGAAATCGTAGCCATGATCATGCTGCACGAAGGAGACTGTCATCTCTGTGCTTCCAGCATGGAAACAGTTGTAAACTATGACCATTCTCATTGGGTCTTTTGTTACAATAATACCATTTGGACGGGTGTTCACAACTTCTGGTTTCATGATATCATCTTTATGGGTGAGCTCGATTTTCTCAAACCAATCGAAGTGGAACTCATCCAATGCATCTTTGCTGGTTGGTGGACCTGTTTCAATATTTACATAGAATTCGGAGGCTCCAACCTCAGGAGGGACAACCACCAAGGAGTGTTTCTCATCTTTTGTCGGCTTTTTGTAACCTTCCAGGGTTTTTCCTCCCTGGATAACGTCTCTTGCGCCTGGTGCAGTTTCAATAACAAATGGATAGAAAGTCGTTGCTTTAGCCAAGTTCTTGCAATCTACGGCCATTGGAATATCGACTCTTTCGAATGGTGGTGGCACAAAAGAGAATGTGAAATTTCTCAGATCGTGCTCGGGTTCTTGAGTTCTATTCACCTGGTGGCAGTCAAATGAGAAGATGAATTGCAACGCTTTGTCTTCTCTGGCAACACCTCCTTTCACACCTTTTCCGAGCAAGTTCACACTCAAGCTAGGGTCTTGACTAGTCAGATGGGGCAGGACCATAATCTGAGGGGGGCCAAGTACTGATATTTCCATAGCAGTACGTGGATCAGTCAGTATGATATCACTTTTGTTCAGCTCCGGGTGACCCAAGATCTCCAGCAAATGATAAGGCTTTGCTTCGGAGCCCCAGATATTCTTTGGAGTAATTACGAAATCTCTTCGGTATCCAAGTAAGCAAGTTTTCATGATCGTGAAATTCACTGTGTCGTGGACTGTCTTGGACATATAAGGTAAGACGCTATCAGTTTTTGGAGTGATTCCGATGGTGACTGGGAAATGACCATCAGCTGTGCACAAAAATTGGACCCAGAGATCTTGCTCAGAATGAGTGTACTCTTTTTCGATGAAATTCACAAAAGATGTGTTTAGACCAGAAGCATGGTCCCACAATCCTTCCAAGTGTTCAACAACTCGAGCACCCACACCTTCAGTTGTGATGTGGATGGTGTAATCAGGATGCGTCGTAGAGGTAATAATTTTCAATGGGATGAACTGATCAATTTCGGATAAATTGTGAATTCCACCTTCATGAATAGTTTTAAATTGATCTTTTGTGACTTTGTAAGGATCTTTGAGCACTCCACGGTCAAGTATCGGTGTGCGGTCGGTGAAGATAGAATAAGTCTCGATCATTTTGATTTCTTCCAAAACACGCTCAGAATTTTGACCCCAGATTTGAGGGAAGGCAACAGAGCAGCTCAGAGTTGAAAATAAGAGAGCTGTAAGTAGTACCACGTGAGAAATTTTGGTCATGGTGATTTTTCGTTTTACCAAATAAAGATTTTTTTTAATCAATTGGACGTGTTGCTTGAGAAATAATTCTTTTTAAAAAAACCTTCTTGAGTCTCTCATGTTCCTCTTGAGCGAATATGAGCACAGAGGAGTTTTTTTTTGGAGGCGATCGACTAAGAGACGGTCTAGGCTAGAGACTTCAAAAGTGGAGCGCTGGAAGGGAGGTGCTGAAAGGAAATATGAGAAGATCAGTCGGATTTTCAACGCTCATTAATTCAAGCCGTCGTGGAAATTTAAAATTTTTTGCAGAAAATCGCTTATCAGAAAAACACTATCAAACTTAAAATAACTGTTTCAGCAAAAAGTGATTTTAGAGAGTTGGCGCACTAAGGTTGTTTGTTGCTGAATCAGTTAATAGAGACTTTGTTTATCCGCTCTTTTTGGTTGCAATGGCAGTTTAGAGCATTTACCTTAATATATCATATATATAAAAACAATAAGATATGAAGTTTGCGCAAGTAACGATGGTAAATTTCCTCAGTAAGATTATGTCTCAGCCTAAGGCGATTTATTATATCATCGTGCAAATTATTAGGTGTTTTATATACATTTATTAGGAATCAATGATATAACTGCTTATAATTGATGAAAAAAATTCTTTAAAACCCTAATTTGAACTTACTTGCTCTATTCTCGAATGTTAGACCCAGTCCTAGGCCCTTAAGTCTTGGATCGAACAAAAAATTCTCTGCATTAGTAGGAAAAGCAAAGATGGTTGATCTAGCGCAGATTCCAAAATTCCCAAAAATAAATAATCCAACCTCAAGAAAATTATCAATCTTTCTAGGTACTAAATGATGTCGCCTTACAAGTAATTTTCAGGGAGTTTAAGCAGCAAGAAAAAAGTAATTCTTTTGGAACATCCTTTTAGGAATTTTTAGATTCCTTTGAATCTTGCATATGGACATACTTAGAGTCAAAATACGGTGAATCTGATAATAATAAGATATTGGTCCTTCCAATATATGATATTCCGACAAATAGAGCCTTTATAGTAAATCGCGTTAAAAAATTATTCTGAATTGGTATCTCTTCGCAATCTTATTGTGAGGTCCTAAGATCTGCATTTGCTCTCTCTATCGATTCATCTAGTTACCCATGATGTCAAGGATTGGCTATACAACCTCCCATAACATAAATATGCCTCCTCCGAAAAAAATCGAGCTGCGTATCTACAATACAATGTTAAATGAGAAGAATAGGATTGAAGTTTATCCTTGGGTTACCATCGCAGTAAATCGAAACGAAGCCTCTCCAACTTAATAACGTTTTGCTCTGTGACGCTAGGAACTCAAACAAATCATTGAAAAAGAATGCAAGTGGCATTTAAATCAGCAGCGCTTATTTCTTGGTACTCAAGAACTCACTCGAACCAATTTACCGAGGACGATTTTGTAGAAAATTTTACAGAAATCCTTCCGACAGACTCGCACTCTGCCTTGACAAATAAAACCATAAAGCAAGGATCCCTGCAAAAATTTATCGACGGCGCAGAGGAAGCAAGTGATTATGGGTGCAGCTGCTTTCCTGACGAGTAAACAAATTCGTATTCTGATCAATCAACCTATTTTCTCTAGCGAAGTTCATAAAATCGCTATACTCGATATTTTGATTCTCAATTGCGACCGAAACGAAGGCAATATTCTTGTGAAAAGGTAATTTGTCACATATTATATTATCAATTTCTTGACATTTGATTAGACATTCTACAAGGAAATTCGTGCTGATACCAATCGATCATGGATTGAGCTTTCCGGACTCTATCAATATTTGCTCGTAAGCTTGATCAAAAATGCAATGAGGATAAACAATGTGAATACAAATAATAGGTATGAAATTATTTGGACTGACTGGCCGCAAATTCAGAAGCCTTTCTCTGAGCGAGAAATAGCATTTATAAATACATTAAATCCTCGAGAAGATACGATCAAGCTTTCGAAATATCTCAAATTTCGTGATGTGAGTCTTTCAAAAGTTTATATATCATTGATTTATTCATTTCTGTCTCTAGGTCTGTTTGAGAAACTTCAGAATCGCTTCTACTGTGCTAGTGAAATTTGCAAATGCTAATCTGACAATAGCTGATATCGTCGGATTCCTCTATAAAGATGAACCCGATTTAGTGTCACCTATAGAGGAACTCATTCTGAAAGCAGAAAGCATGAAAGCGACCAGGAAGAATTCGATTCGAGATCTCATATTGCCTGATATGAAAAAAGAGAAAAAATTACAACTCTTAGATAATCCGGCTAAAAAAGATGCTTTTGAGGAAGGTGAGACATTAGAATTAATCATTTGAGCCCACTATTTACTAGAAAAGAAAGAAAATGAAACAAATGGTACTAAAAGAACAAGTTTGCTCAGACCAAATCGAATACTCAGTGACATTCTCGAAGAAACAGATATGCTCGATTTCACGGATACTAATGCACAGCTTGAATCTTTGAAACCAAGTGGGAAGAGCGATCCAATAACATTTTTCAGGACAGAGAGTCATGAAAGCGGAGGAAGCGACATCATACCAAGTTTACCAGAAGATGATGTAGTAG
>ENA-UOUE01001197-UOUE01001197.1-compost-metagenome-genome-assembly--contig:-NODE-1197-length-17522-cov-10.657724_pt1 | contig 17522 bp, 17 predicted proteins | sample MGYA00238146_ERZ747223 | MGnify/ENA primary metagenome ERZ747223 (study PRJEB28781, sample SAMN06268865) | compost metagenome | isolation source: single cell | place: USA: California, Emeryville, Joint...
TCGCAGTCGCTGTTGAGGTCTTGGTGGCTGTCGATTGGGCAGAACTGATTGTTGCTGCAGCCAAGAGTGCCAGAATGGCAATCAAAGAATTCACTTTGAGCATTGTAAAGGTTTCAGAATCTTCAAATTTTTGCTTTTTTTAAGATAAGATTATAAAACTGACTCAAGCTCCATGAAATACTTGTTAGATTTTATTGTAGGATTTAAATCGAAATTAGTACGTCATTCAACCTTTTTTCAAAAACTACTTGAGAATTTTTGGCAAAACTGGAAAGGATGGTGTATGGCTGGTTCCCTTACTCGTTTTCGGCTCAGAACGCGAGATCTTTTTCATTTTTTCTGAGGAACGTTTCTCTCAATGAAAAGATAAGAAGTAGAATTTCATCCAGTTAACAGCCTCTCTCTCTGCAGCCAGATGACAGAATGTGGGAGCATAGCTCAGCAGAGCACTGTTTTCCAATTTTCTTTCCAAAATATAAGTTACACATGCCCGAGTCCCTCAAGCTTAAATTAATCGATTTTATTGGAATAGTAATTTAATTCGTTCGATTTATTTTTTCGAGCAGATTGCTGTTTTGCTTTTTTTATAATAAAAAAGAAAAACCAAAAATCATACCAGAATTTTCTGCTTAATATAAATAGTTGTGAATTCGCGATACTTTAAAGTTTTGAACTCTAAGCCAAAATTTCTTTAGACTTTAATGCTCTCCATTGGCTTCGTCTTACGATGGCTTTACTATTGCATTGTGAACATCAAGCAGTTAAAAGAGCTGCTGACAATCGAGTCTTTTTTCTCAAAACAGAAAACTCGAGATTTTGAATTTCCTGCGATCCTCTTCCTCTTTCGTTGCAAAAGTGAGTGAAAAAGCCGCTTTTGTGACATTTTCATTGTGTCTGTGGTTAATCTGCTCTGCAAGAGGTATTTGGAGCTTTTTTTTTTATTCTCCTCATGCGTGATCCATTTTATACTGAGGTTACGATTTTTAAAAATTTAATTGGAGGTATAGTAGAGTTTTGGCTCAAGTACAGTAATTCGGTTCACTCAGCTTCATTAGGCGAATAGTAGCTTGTGCTGAGATGATCTGCAATGGACTGCACTCTGTGGCACTTTCCTGGCACATGTTGATGGTAACATAATCGAGAGCAAAAAATCGATCATTTTCTAAGGTTTCAAAAGATGGAATCAGTGATACTATGAAATGTAATTTGAAAGAATTACTTCAAAAGCTACGAATTGCTAGCTTGATGCTAACTTTATGCCCAATCATGTACTTTAAATTTTTTTCTACATTTTAAATTCATTTTCTACAATACTAGCCAACAAAGGTTACTTTATTATTTTTTCAGTATGATACACATTTTGAGGTTACGCCAGATGGCGGACGAAGTTATCTGTTGACCTTATTTATCAAATCGAGCCAATCCAGCATTTTCGAAAATTCAAGATTTTTATCGCTACATATGACTAGCTCTTCCGATCGTAGTACATAAAGCAACCTAACCGATCCCTACTTCCAATCTCCAGGACAACCTAATTTCAGATTTCTTGCTGATTGATTGTGATGATAGGCGACTCGGGCCAACTCAGGACTCTGAAATTTAAATTTCATGTATTTTTAAAAAATTTACTGAATTTTTGAAGTAAGAGCAGAGAACGGCGTCTATTGATAGTATCTTGATATTGGGATTTCCCACTTTCTGAATGTTGAGCTTCTTATTGTCTATTCATTATAATTCAGAATTTTACAAAGCAATCTAACAGCCAAAGGCTTAAACAAAAAGATTTTACAATGAACCTTCATACATAAAATACTAGGGCAATTAATTAACATTTGAAAGTTAAAATTACAGACCTTCTCGAGTGCTTGTTGTTAACATTGAATATAATAAAAAATTCTTTAAAATAGTTGAGTTTCATTTCACTCTCTGCAAAGATTCACGCAGTCACATTAAAGAATTTCTTCGAGAAGCTTCAGCTAGGTTCTCATGCGATTTTTTGATTTTCTCTTTCAAATCTTCTAACTTCGTCAAGCTCGTTAACTTCTTACATTGTTCAAAGATGCTCCTATCCGTATCATCCGGAATAGTCTCATCTTCTTCATCAGGTTCCTGGCTTATCCGCCCTTCAGTAGTTTCTTCGATGATTGGAATCGCCGAGTGATCCTCATCTGAAATTACTGTAAAAGCGTTGGAGATGCTCATTGTTAATTCCACGTATTTCTTGTATAATGAACTTATTGGCCGGATCGTTTTTTGCTGGGAGAGAAACACCAGAAATGGGATTATAACTAATAAATCGGCTTCTGGCTCTTTCTTAGTGAAATTATTTATGAGGATTCCGTTCTCTTTGTTCAGAGTAATCCAAGACTTTTCAGTCTAATTTTGAAATTAAAAATAAGCATCAAAAGCACGTTTATTCAAGCGCATTACATCCATGATAATGGTTCTATGCTTCTCCTTTTCTACACTGAAAGGCTGATTTTCCTGGATATTTTCGAGCTCAATAGAAGATTCAATATTTCCCATAAGGCCATGAACATGCTGGATTATATCTGACTTTGCCGCGAGATATTTGAGTGTCTAAAGTGGGAAATTCATAATTCTAAAACTGCTTTAGAGTTTGTAAAAATCACCTTAGCGTTCATATTTGAATATAAGTATATTTTAAAGAGCTCCGAAAGCGATGTCAGGAAAAGCTTTAGTCCAAACCGCTGAGTGATCTCTAATTTTTCTACCTCTTCGAAAGCCTACTCTTTTATTAGTTTGTGATTCAAAGAGGTTTTATATACGTTCAGATTGAACTGGCCGCTGCTTGCTTCGAACCCAAAGTCAATGAGGGCTTCTAATCTTATGAAAAGTCTTATTCGCTTGCTCTACAAGGTGTTAGAATATGATTCTAAGAGAAGTTGCGATACCTGGAGAGCGATTCTGTTCTCAAGTGTGTCTCTTAGATTTTTGCTGGAATCGGTGCTCAGATTTGAAGGGACATTCTTCGATGGGAACCTTACCAGTGATTATTAGTACGATTTTTCATTGCCGACTATTGATTTACTTTGCTGTAAAAAAGGAGCCCTCGGTCCTCGTGAATCCTTGCTGATTGTCGTCCAGAGATTCTGCTGTATTGATCATGTTTTTAGGAAGATTTTGAGATAGCGAAAATTTTTTATTTTAACAATCTTCGGCGCGACTCAAGTATATCTATCTGAGTTTGAGAATCAAATAAACTCTAAATACGGTAACCAATAATCATTCAGCATAATTAATTTTCGACAATGAGGAATAATTCTTTTTCTTTAAATACTTCAGTGAATTAAATTGCTGATGATTTTTTTTTTTCAAACAACTACTGCTATTTTTAATTATTAGTATTATTGGGTCGTACCTAGTAAGAGTGACATCACGAACCTTCTTTACTTCTCAGATGTTGGTATAAGGCTGTCTATGCCATCAATGTGGTGGGAAACATGGAAATGAGAGACAAATTTTGGATAATCATTTGATAATTTTAAATCATTCATAACGTACTGAAAAAATTGTTCAATACGTTCGGAATTCCGAATTGCGTTTAATTTAAAATGATTCGATGTGCTTGAAAAGAAAAATATGGCTACTGGGATGGTGGAAGAATTACAAAGCACTCTTTCTCTGGAAACAAAAGTCATGAACGTTGGCATAGTTGCTGTGAATCGAATGCAGTTTCTTTCAACTCTCACTATTTTGCGGTTTAGTAATAGTAAAGCTCCTAATTATCCCAGAAACTTCCATATTGGGCTTGCTCTTTAGTTATCAAAGCATCAACCTCCATAACGAGCATATTTTGATAATCCCACTTAGAATTATTAGTAGTTATATCAATTGATCGAATATAATAGTAGCATTGCTAAACAATGACTCTAGAACGAAGTACTGCGCCATAAATTAGCAGTACAAAGGTTGGATTGCTCACTAACATTTAGAATTTCTTTCATTGAGAGACGTAGTAGTAGCATTATCTCTTTTTTCTAAAACATAACACGTTTAGTTCTGAAAATCATTGAATCTATTGATAACACTCTAATATAAAATAACTGGAAAAGAATTTATCTCTTAAAAGCCATAGTACAATGCGGGATGAAGAACACATTTGTAGTTGAAATAGAGAACTTCGAAATGCATGGACACTCACTCTTTCGTTAGACCAAAAACAAAATCCTGATTTATATGCTCAAACCAATGAATGCGATGATTCTATTTATTAAAGAATTAAAAAAATAAAAATGCAATAACTCCTAACAAATCATACATTTCCATTACTTGAATTTGAATATTCTCAAGCTTTCTCATGAAGAGATCAGGTGAAATTAGATAGCAACATAGGTATTGATTTCAATTTTTAAACAAGTTTATCCTGGCAATATAGCTTACTTTTCCAGTTCCACCCAAAACTTCTCATTAAGGAAGATTAAGCACCTTAAAATGCGATTGCTTTATCTTCTCTTTCAAATCCATTAATTGTTTAGAGCCCTTAAGTCGAATACATTCGTTTGAAATGCTCCGGTCAACATCATCAGGAGTTGTATCTTCGTCTTCATACTGCTCCTGACTACCCAGACCACTTTTCAGAGACTCGGTGTTCTCTTCAATAATTTGAATCGGCAATTGATTTTCATTCGCAATCATTTTAAAGGCGTTTGTATGGCACAAGGTCATATCCAGATATTTTTTATACAATGAATATATCGGTCTAATCGTCTTCTGCTGGGAAAGAAATACCAAAAAAGGTATTATAACCAGCAAATCTGCTTCTGGCTCATCTTTACTGAAACCATTGATAATGATTCCACTTTCTTTGTTCAATCTAATCTAAGATTTTTGAGTCTATTTTTGAAATTGTATGGTGATATCAGATTGAAGTAACTAACAAATACATCCATGATAATGAGCCTTCTCAAATCTTTCTGATCGCCAAATGCTTGACTCGTCTTCGCATTTCCTATCTCAACAGGAGATAAAACGTCTCCTATCAAGGCTTGCACATATTGAATCGTTTCTGTTTTTTCTGTTAGATATTTCATGACCTACAATTTCAGCAATTCGTTTTTGTTTAACTACATTACCATTCAAAGCAACATACCTTTGAGCTAATACTGGAATACAAATAGATTGTAAAAAGCTCCGAAAGCGATGCCAGGAAAATTGTGAGCCCAAAACGTTGGGTTATCTCAGATTTCTCAATGTCTTCGAGATCCTATCATTGTGAAGTGAGTTTGCAAACAATATATTGTTTGCTAACCTTGCTTGACCTACTCGCGTCAGGTCTCAGTCCAATCAGAGCTTCCAATCTTACAAAGAGTTTCATTCGCTTGGTCTATATAGGTTTAGCATTCAAACCAAGCATTAGATGGTACTTGAGAAAAACTTTTATTCTCGAAAGAGTCTCCTAAATTCTTAATGCGAGAGTCGATGCTTAGATTTGATGATGCTTTCCTTGAAGGGAATCTAAACGAAGAGGTTTTAGAGCTTGGAGCTTCTGGGTATTACCTTGCTGTGTAATAAGAATCGATCGTTTTTGTGGAAGATGGCCGAGTTTCATTGAGACAGTTGACTGTGTTCATAGTTTTTCTGGAAAGTTTTTGAAATTAAAATTTTATTCTCATTCATCAGTGTGCGCAAGGATATATCGATAATTATATCTTCGCATCAACGGAAAGATGGTGGTTTGTAATCATTTATAGTACAAATCCAACAGATCGAATATTCACTTGATTTTTCACAATCTCAAGACAGTGACCTCTTAGGAACACAGCTCCTTTAGACAATAATTTAATGGCGTAAGCAGATTTATCATATCGTCTATAAAGATATTTATAATAATGAGCAAGCTGTATCTTCAGGTAGAAGTCACTTTCCCAGTGCGAATTCAAGGAGTTACATCTAAAAAGCCAAAATTATTTTCTTTCTCTAATATTTGTTTGAAAAAGTGAGCAAAAATAGTCTCACATAGCTGCGCAGTGGACAAAAAGAGTGCGCTAAACCACTTTCTGCATGTCTCATCAGAGGTATTTTGAAGAAGATATAAAGGTTGCACTTGTATTTGAGATAATTATTTACAAGCGGCTATCAATTTCCTGTAATGTATCCAATATGTTTTCAAAATCAAAATCTCTCATTGATTGTAAATGATTACACCCAATCAGATGATCTCTAAGAAAGCTAAGGCATTATAAAAATAATAATGAACTCGTCTGGTTATGAGAATTTACAATAGTGTAATATATACTGTAATGAATGAAAATACATCTTTCCTGAATTTTGCAGACTAAAGACACGAGTGATTTAGTCTTAAACTAGCCTATTTCAAAAAAAAATACATGTTGGATTGTCTGTATCGAAATATAAGAGTTTTCTCTCATAAGTTTGATGAATTATTTTTCGAAAGATGTCTCCATCAATTATTATAAGTTTGAAGACTCTCTTTCAATCCTTTGATTTGATTCAAGTCTTTCAGTCGACTATATTCTTCAAAGATGCTTCTGTCAGTGTCGTCCGGGGTTGTCTCATCTTCTTCAGCCTTCTCTATGCTTCCTGGCCCTCCCAAACTCTTGAGAGAGTCGGTATTTTCTTCGAGTATTGGTATCGGCAACTGACTCTCATCCACCATCACTCTAAAGGCATTGGAAACGCTCATCGTCATCTCAACGTATTTATTGTGCAGAGAACAAATTGGCTTAATCGTCTTTTGCTGAGAGAGGAACACCAAAAATGGCAGTATAACTAGCAAGTCAGCTTCACGTTTATCTTTACTGAAACCGTATACCAGAATCCCGTTCTGTTCATTCAACTGAATCCAAGATTCTTCAGTCTAATTAGATTTATGCATTAAACCCATATCAATAATAGCAATATAATACATCCATAATGATTGCTCTTTGCTGGCGCTTCTTTATATTTTCCAACTCAAATGAAGACCTGATATTTCCCATTAAGCCATGTACATGTTGAGTTATGCCTGTTTTCTCTGCAACGTATTTAAGTGCCTATTTAAATTAGTTCACATCGACTAGAAATAATTTAATCACCTTAGCACCCATGCTGGAATATAGGTAAATCTTAAAAAGCTCTGCTAACGATGCCAGAAATATTTTCAGTCCGAATCGTTGCACTATCTCCAATTTTTCAATCTCTTCGAGATCCTAATTGGTTTGAGTCGCAAGGAATATGTATGATGACTTACGTTTAAGTTCTGTGTACTAGCACTACTGGCATCCGATCCGACTTGAATCAGAGCCTCCAGTCTGATAAACAGTTTCATTCGTTTGCTCTATTTGGTGTAAGGCACGCTACATGAGGAATACGTTTTACCTGAGAGGCAAATCGAGTTTCTAAGACGTCGCCAGGAGAATCTAAATTTTGATTGGAAGTTATATCTCTTGAAGGAAATCTTGCGAAATATTAGTTGTTGAGTTAAGCAATGCCTTGCCTTACTTTGCTGTATAATAAGAGTCATCAGATTTCTGGAGCATTTGCTGGGCCTCGCCTTGAAAGTGAGTTGGATCCATAAATTTTGAAATTTATAAAGTAAGGTCTTTAATATTGTTTCGATTTTAATGACGCGTAGGTGTATTCTTGAATTAAACGCATTGTAGGAATAAAACGCGGGTGGAAAAAACTTTTATTAAACGTTAATTCATTCTATTAAATCATTCTATAAAATTCGAGATTCACCTTTATTCGTTTTGAAATCAAGAGCTTCGCTAGCAGTAACAACGACATTTCTGCTGGAGCCGGATTCGGGAGCGAAGAATGCTCGTTCATCGAAACCATTCAATATCGATGAAGAGAGCGTAAATTAAATGTGCTTGAAGAATTATAATTGAGATGAGAAGCATTTGCTAATTATGAAGATGCTTCTTAGCCTTTATTTAAAATTTGAAAAACCCTTAGTAGTCCTAAAAAGCTTTTTCTGCTAATGAGTCCTAAACGCAAATTTTGATGATGAAACAAGACCCATTTCCAAGGTTGCGAACTTTCAAGTGCACTTAATATTGAAACCTCATTCTATAGACTGCCGTGCTGCGATTAGGATCTAACAAAACATTTGAAAAATATCATTGCAGGCCTTGATATCGGCAGAATTTGGTTACCCAGGATGTTTGCCTAGCATGAAGCTTGCACATTCTCTCCTAGGTTTTAAGGCTTTAGCCAAACTCATGCATGCCTCAATAATTTGTGAGGTTGATACATGCTGTTGCCTTTATGGTATAACTGTCAAAGTTGCTTAAATATAGCTCAACAATACTCTAAAACTCCATTATTCATTATTGTTGATCCAATTCTACCCACTCACGCGACGGTTTATCTCGATAGCATGCTTCTCATTTTAAGAGGATTGAAATATGTGCTGTAAAAACCTAAAACTTTGATCATACTAAAACATCATGCACTATTTGTCGGAAAATCGAGAAAAAATGTATTTCTCTGATTCACCTCTCGTATAATTTTACTCAACAAATAGCCGGATCACAAGTGCAAGTCCAGCCAATCACAAAAAATTTCCAGGAATTTCAATAGAACTCGCAGGGATTCGAACCCTCGCAGGATATTAGTATCAAAAATTTTTTACAGTTAATATCCACAGCGGAATACCGCCTCAAATTTAGGATTCAAAATCAAAATAGAAGCCTTCAATAAAATGGATTACGACGATCAAAACCTCAAATACAAACCCAGAAAGGCTCTTTCTGAATCCCAAGAGCCCGTCCGAGACCGCGGCACCAACCGGCAAAGCAGCGCAGAACGTCGGCAGCGGAGAGACGCAGAACGGTACTATGTAGACATGAAAGCGCAATTTGGTGAAGTGAAAAATCTATACCACATTCACGTAGAACTGGGAAGAGGAGCCTATGGCGTAGTGTATAAAGGATACGAGTTCGATGACCAAGGCAAGCCAGATAAGAGCAAAAAAGTCGCTATCAAAGCAATTTTCTCAACAACAGCTGATTACATCATAACATCGGAGCTCTGCCTCCTTAGGGCGCTGGGTGGAAAGAATAATATCGTGAAATTCAAGAACGCGCATTTTACAAACAAGCAGTATTTTGTGGTGACTGAGTACCATAAATACAACCCTTTTGACGTAATAATCGTTTCTAATATCCTCTATTCTAATTCTACCAGTCTTTCCTGTACAGCGCAAGCATGATTGAGATAAAGTACTACATGAGAGAGCTACTAATCGCGATTGACTATCTGCATTCGTTGAAAATCGTACATCGGGACGTCAAACCGGGAAATTTCTTATACAATATAAAGAAAAGAAGCGGGAAACTCATCGACTTTGGCCTCGCTGAGATCGTATATGATTGTTGTCTGTTATTGCTGAGCTGACGTGCTGTTACTAGGAAATATCGCATTTAAATGACATTTTGTATCCAGCGAAAAAGGATATTGAGTTGACTCCAGAACAAAAATACCTTCAAAAAGTCGCTGAAATTCAAAGCCGTATTAGCCAGTTGAAAATTGGTAACGAATGGCGAATTTAATGGTGGTTTTCTAACTGTTTGATTTATTTTTTCAAGGGACGGAGGGGTTCATGCCTTTAGAGCAGATCGCTTTTAGCACGCAGCAGTCATTCGGTATTGATATTTGGGCCGCTGGAACGATATTTTATGAGTTTTTGACTCGCAAACATCCGTTTTTCCGCAATCTGCGGCTCAGAAAGACGCAATATGTCGATAAAACGAGAAGAGATATCGAAATTGATTATATACTTTCTCTGGTTTATGAGCTGGCTTATCTATTTGGAAAAAAGAAGGTGCGGGAAGTACTGACGCTGTTAGGTATTTATCCCAATGATATAGAATGGTGTGAAACTAATATATTCATGGTTATTTAGGATTTGAAGTTGAATTTCCTGAAAATTTGTCTGAAGACGATGATTCAAAGTTTTTCCAAGCAATTGTGCAGTAATGACTCTGATTCTTTGATATTTGCAATAAGTTTTTGAAAGTCCTGAGTACAACAGCGAAGCCGAAGATCTGCTACAGAAAATGTTGTGTTTAGATTTCCGGAAACGTATTACTGCCAAAGAAGCTCTAGCACATCCGTTCTTCGATGAAATTCGGTCCAAGCTGAGTCAATAACTGGCTGAGAGAGGGCGTTTGAGCTATGGATCACAAAAAAGATTTGAATTTTCGATAAGTTAATATGGGTGAGATAACACATTGAATGTTAATTTATTTCAATGGTATTAATGATTATTGACTGGAATGTTAAACTGAGGATTGTCTGACTCTACATCATGTACAAGTTTCAAATGTTTTTCCATGCTAGCAATGTAAGCATACTAAATGAACTTGAATCTAAACTTACTCAAATATGTGGCATAAATATAAAATTTAATGCTTTAACAGACTAAATTTTTCGAATTACGCAAAATAAAATTGCCGCTTTATACAGGTATCAAAGTGTTTCTCTTATCTTCTCACACAAAACAGCGATTTCTTTTATAACCACCTACCAAAACTATGAATTTACTGTTGCAAACGCAATTGAAAGTTATCGATGAATTTCATGAACGTGTCCAAAGAACCAAATTGCCATTATACAATCCATCTCCAACCAAAATAACCGAAAATCTGAGCTTTTCGCTTACACAAGAGTCTGACACAAGCGCAGCAGCATTTTTCTTAGACAATAGCAGCAGCAACGTTCTCCAGTCAATAACGAACAAGCCTCTGACGATTTCAATCCGTGATTATTTAAGAGCAAATTTCAACAGTTTCCACTCACCAGAACAAAATAACGCTGATTATTATGGCAAAGACAATGGTAAGGACTTTGAGCCGATTTCTCTTAATTTAATTCCATTATAACAAAAGAAAAGGAAAATAATAACAGCAAGAAGGACACAGAACATCAATATCTGGAGAAAACGAATGAAAAAGAGAAATTGCATCTTGATGCGTTACTGGAAACGCAAGAGAAAATTGGGTTAACCAGCAGCCAATCATTCACAAAAAGCTCTCCTTTGAGGAACCTGACTTCGGAATATTTAAATATGACTCCAGCATTTCAAGAGTCTCAGGGCAAAAAAATGTCTGCTAAACGAAGTTCAATAAACAATCATAAGACCCGTGATTCATATACTCGGAAATTGGATAATTATCTTAATTCCTCCTTGAAATTTAGTGAAGGACGGAAGAGTTTTGCTGATGTCTCTGAAGCAAAACTCAGCGAAAAGAATCTGCGAGATTGGTTTTTAGAGAGCAGTCTGACTGAGAACCGTAAACTTCAAAAAAACGATCGAAGCGAGATTTTAAAAATTGATGATTTGCTTGTTGAGAAGTCCGTTCACGAGACAAAAAAGGAGGGATTCCAATCTGTTAGTTTCCATGAAGAACCAAAACAGCAACCTATCCAATTTACAGTTAAAGACCAGGAAGAAAAAGATTTGAAATTCCAGCAGGTAATGAAAAAGTACGAGGAAAAAAGAAAACCGAGCACTCAAGATCAACAGAATGTCAAACCTGTTCAAATGAGTCAACCTTACGCAAAGAAGAATGCTTATATTTGGAAACCAATGAAGAGCGAACCTTGCAAAAGGAAAAGTCTAGCGAAACTAAATAAATCCGTCCAGAATGTAGAAAGCAAGAAACCGCTTTGCAATTCTTCGAGCGAAATAAATGATCAGAAACTTCAATCCACTCTTAGCGAGCACAGGTAAATAAATATCTTTGAGTGGATTAATTCTTATCCTTTTTCTAATGGTTTAGTGCAAAAGGCGTTTTAAGAGAAATATTACTGGAAAAAATTCGAATTGATCCGTCGTTTGCGAGCAAAACTACGGATTTAATAATAGGAATCATGGGAAAATCGCCGATGTTTGCCAATGATGTCAAGGAATTATTAAAAATATCTTAATTAGTTCATCTCTAACAGGGATTTTATGTAAAGATCTTTTATCTTTCAACTCCCTTTCGATTTTAATGGAATTTTGCTTCATACTAATTACATAAAGAATAGCATCCTTGTGCAATTTACATTGGTTTTTTGAATACATTCACTATCGTGTGAGCCTTATTTTGATTATAATACTCCAAACGTTATCATGGAAACAAATAATTTCCTTTCTTATCTTCAAGTACGAGAATTGATTGGATCAAGCAATAAATTTTTAACGAGTGCAAATTTATTTTCTTCTGATGAGTTTCAAATATTTCAAATTTTTCGAAATAATCCCAATAAAAAATCTTCTACTCCCATGAAGCCTACTAATGTCACATATTTTCAAATTATCGAAAAGTTGAGCAATCGTACATCCATTTTCCCGACCTTTCATATTCATTACTGCATTCATTCAGGTGGGATCAGTCTCAATAAGCGGTTTATTGCAATTTATGACGGCGAGTTGATGTATTACTCAAAAATACCACCTGAAGCTCAGAGTCGGCTTTCAATATCCCATTCTACTGTGCCTAATTCTCTTTATAGCCGGAAAATTTGACCCAGCTACCTCGAAGCAAGTCCCAAAAGAACGAGTACTGCTTGACGGCATCCAATTAGAATCTCTTCCTGATGACGTCCTCAAAAAGAAAAAACGTGAAGCTGGTTTCAAAGTATTTCTTTGCTTTTATTCGCTTTAGTAAAGCCCTTGACGGCTAGGTCACGTTTTCCATGAGCTACTCATTGCTGAAATCAAAATTCAAAGTCAACGCGGAAGTAGCAGCGAAAAAAGCCACCTCCTCAAAGGACAAACCAAAAACATGGACAATTTTCTTTCCTGACAAAGCAAAAGCAGAGCAATGGGTAAAAATATAATATTTCGTGGGTTTTGATCGTATTAATGTCATTTATCGCAGCATAATGCGTTTAAGCAGGCAACTGTAAAAAAAGAAGAGCCCAAAATCCCAGCGCTGCAAGAATCCATCGAGGAGTTGCTTCGTAAGAAAATTGAAGAGGAATACATGCGGCAAATGCTTGAGGAGGAAGAGAAACAAAAAGCCATGCAAAATCCTAAATCACCAGAGAAAGAAGACCCCGCTGGAGGTGCAGGAGGGAAGAGTAAAGGAACAGGTGAGCAGAAAGCTGGATCGAAGGGTGAAATGGAAGAGAATAAATTGGAGGTCGTCCAAGAGGAGGAGGAATTTATAGAAAGCACTGGGAAAACTAAAGTTGAAGAAAGTAGTGTGGCTGCTCAAAAGAAAGGAGAGACGGAAAAAAGTGCAGCAGCCATCGATCCAGAAGAGTTAGAAAGGCAGAAAGCGTTGCAAGAGGCGGAAGAAGAGGCGAGAAGAATACAGGAGGAGCTCCGAAAGAAGGAGGAAAAGCGGTTGGCTGAGGAAAAAGCCAGGAAAGAGGCGGAAATGAAGTTGCAGTTGGAGCGTGAGAAAGAAAGGCGTAGATTGCTTGAGTTGGAGATTGAAATGCAGCAGAGGAGGGAACAGGAAGAAGAGGAAAGGAGGCGGAGAGAAAAAGAAGAGCAGGAGTTGAAGCAGAAAATGCTTGAAGAAGAAGAGCGGAGAGCTCAGGAACTGAAACGGCAGGAAGAGAAAAGGCGAGAGGCCGAAGAGCTGCGGAGGAAGAAGTAACTTGGGTTTAAGGTTGAGCTAATAATTTTCATGAATTAGAGAGCAAGAGGAGCAAAAAAGACTTGAGAGAGTAACAAACTTATAAGGTTCAATGAAAGGAACTGATGTGATTAAAATTAGTTGAAAAAATTGGAAAACACGTGGGAGCATAAATTCAATATGTTATGGGACACCCATTTCAAGACATTGAATCAGTTTGATGAGAATATGAAGACCGGGTTGAAACTTGTGCAGTTTATTGGTGAGTTTCGTGCGAAAGGTATGTTATTTTGTAAGAAGTGAAAACTGAGTGTGTGTGTGAATAGCTGTGGAAACCTGTCAAGAGATAGTTGATGATCTCAGTTATCCAAGATTGCATAGGAAATATAATGCGATTGATATTGGGAAGGAGAATGCGGGGGCGGATACAGAGGCGAGAGAGAAAATGTACTTCATCAATAATTTCGCAGTGAGGGTTACTTGGTGCGAAAACGGCTATTACGAGAACGATGAGGGAGTGGAGACAGATAAATTAATTTATTGTGAAAAGCTGATGAAGTCATTCGGGCATGGTATGGTCGATTTTCTTGATGTTTATTAATCCGAGCAAAAAGAATTCAGAGCGATGAATGTCCTCTGTGATTGTTTAATCGAGCTGAATAAGAAAGCAAGCATGCTGCTATATCGAGTGCCTCTCTCTTGCATAGTTGACTATAAGGTAAAAATGCATTCATAATAGAATATTTAAAATTAAAATAGGGATTTCGTTGTTTTGTAATCTCAAGTCCTCCCGTCAACGGAGACGACACTCTGGTCCATGGACCTTCAACCAGCGGTGTGTACAAAATTCATAAGCCGATATTAAAAGACATTCGCGCAATCGCACAATCTCTAAACTTGAAAGTAAGCCATTCTTCCCTTAATTGGGAGATGAATATAAATGCATAATCAATTACCCATTAGCCACATAAATTCACATGGGATGATAAAATAACTTCAGTCCAGACAGACCTATCGATTTTTACTGAGATCCACAAGTGCGCTTTCTCTCTGGATTCTCAGGGGCCGGTTGGCAAAGAAAGTGACGAGGAAAAACGCCCTTCGTCAATCAATGTAATGGAAGTCTGCTATTTCATGAAAACCGCGGATATTTTCCCAATCGACGTTGATCTGGGGAAACCTATCTCTTTTCTCAAGCGCTTGAGGCCTGAATTCTCTTCAAAGTTGAAATTTCCGCTGAGTTGCGATGCGTTTATGAGCACCGTGGAATCTGAAGAAGGAGAGCGAGACGATTTGGAAGTAGTAGAGGCTGGTAAATACCTGCGAGATGAGTACCTCAGAGGCTTCGTTGACCTTTTCCAGCAGACGAAGATCGTCCCCATAGACAGCAGCTCCTTAAGTGAGGTAATCTTTTAGTCTCTTGGCTATAAGCATATTTATAATATCTAAAATTTAGATCTTTCACCATTGGGGCGTGAACCTCCGATACCTTGGAGCTATTTGCAGGACAACGACGCTCCCGAACATAAAGGAGATCTGCTTAGTTGAAATGATCGCTCGATCGGCCAAGAAGGTTCTTAATAAGCAGCTGTCTGAGATTATGCATGATGTTAACAGAGAATCTCAAGAGCAAGCTGCTGGAGGTAAATTATATGGATACATAGGTAAATAATCTCGTTATTTATTTATTACTGCAGCGAGGCCAACAAGGAAACTTTCAGGAAATAAGGACGTTCCTCAGGCCAAAGAAGAAGCTGAGAAACAAGCCATGTTAGCGCAGGCTGAAATCGGCGATTGCGTTGTCGATTTCCTCAATTTGATCTTCGGGAAGGGAATCGAGACCGATCTTTTTTGGAACGAAATCCTCGCTCGACAAGTCGATTACGATTTCAATTTCAAATTAGATCGTCTCAGTCGTCAAGATTTTACGCCTGGAGCTTTGGTGCATGCAATCTCATATCACTGCTCGATTAATCTGGCGATCGACGAGAAATTCGCATCGAGACTTGGATCCAGTCCAAAGCCTTTCTCCGTCTCGAATTACAAGGGTCTCAAAGCTCATTCGAGAATTTTTACCCTAGCGAACCTTGATATTAAGACTCTATGTGATAAATATCAAGAATACCGTGAGAAAAAGAGCTATGATCTCTGCATTAAAGCCTGTAATGTCAAACTTAGCATGGAAAAGGCTTTATCCGAGAACGGTGAGGTCAGAGACCCGAAAATTTATGCTGATGTAGCAGAGATCTATTTCGAGATGGGGATGGTTGATCAGTGCATTGACCAAGCGCATAACAGCTTGAGGTATTGTAGGAATCTCCATGCTGAGTGCGTCCGGCCATATTGTATTCTCATGAGAGCGCATATTCAAAAGAATCAGCTTGAGGAAGCTCTACGGTGCTTTGACAGCGCGCTGAAAGCGCTTGAGTTCCATTTGGGTTTGTATCATCCATTACATGCGACGTTATACAGCATCCTTGGGAAATTCTACGTTGAGAAAGAGCTCTATCAAGATGCGTATATGCTTTTTAAGAGCAGTCTAGTTTGCACGATTAGAATATTGGGAGCGAATCACGTGCAAACGGGCGAAATTTACCAGGAACTCGCAGAGTTGCTGAAAAAAATGGGTCAGAAGGAAGAAGCGTTGCAAGACTATGAGAAAGCTTGCTTGGTATTTGAAGCGGCGAAAGGTGCTGGTTCAGTTGAATGCGCTAACCTTTCGTTTCAGATTTCAAGTCTGTATTTAGAACTCGGTATTGACATCATATTACTAACAGCATTGTGAATCGATAACACTTAATTCAATACATAGGACGAATGAAAGACGCAATGACATGGGTGGTAAAGGCGATTGACGCGTATCAGAAATCAGACAAAACTGAACCGAACCAGTTGCTTGAATGCTACTGGATTGTATGTACGGTTAGCGAGGCAGTCCAAGATCATCAGCAGGTGATTGCTATTATATTTGCTTCTAACATCTGAACAATAGGCGATTGAATATGCCGAAAAAATATTCATGCTGTTGATGAAATCCGAAATAAATAAGAAACTCATGTTCCAAGACCGGCTTATTACGCTTACTCTGAACATTATCATTTCGTCGCTGAGTGCGAATCGAAAGAATCATCTCTATTTGATCGTTGATGCGATTGTTGAGCATCTTAGAGCGCGAGGAGAAATAAACAAGCAGGATGGGACAGTAGGGAATGAAGTAAGCAGGTACAAAGGATTTGAGCAAATCTGGGAGAAATGTCGACAAAGTCCGAAAATGGCGAATTACTTGAAAGATACGCTATTGACTCTGTTTCAAAATATTCAGGAGAAGGACATTAAGTTCATGAATGAATCATATTCAACGTTTTACAAAGAATGCCAGTCAGAAAAGCTGAAAATGTAAGAAATTATCCCCTGTTTTGTTCACGTCAAGCTGAATTATCAATTTTAATAGTGCGTTGACAGATTTTGAGAAGCTGATTTATATCAAAGGACTGGGTTACTTCCATGAGAAGCTCAAAGAATCACCGCTGCTGTCGTAATTAGTTTTTAAATAGGGAGGTCTAATTATTACATATCATGGAGTGAAAAAAATTTGGTTTGGAATTGTAGTACTGTATTGTGATTATTTTTCTGTATTATAATGGATGTGCAAAGATTAGATTATGTGAATTTGGCAGCTTTCATACTAGACCAAGAAAATTGGTCTTTTTATATTGAAAGTCAGACAATTTCCTCATTATAGTCTTCCTCTTTCTTGATACTAAAACCTTACTTTGATATCTCTCAATCATACATATTAGCCCTCAACAACAAAAAGAAAATGAAATTGTACACACAACAACAAAAAAACTGTTCATCCCCACCTAATATACCTCTAAGTTCTTAACATCTGCCTTACTTCCAAGTTGTATAGTTGTATTTTTCTCGTCCACCTGCTCCATAATCTTCTATCTTATTATTAGTGATTCAAAAATC
>ENA-UOUE01001198-UOUE01001198.1-compost-metagenome-genome-assembly--contig:-NODE-1198-length-17517-cov-4.059232_pt1 | contig 17517 bp, 16 predicted proteins | sample MGYA00238146_ERZ747223 | MGnify/ENA primary metagenome ERZ747223 (study PRJEB28781, sample SAMN06268865) | compost metagenome | isolation source: single cell | place: USA: California, Emeryville, Joint...
CGCTTCCACAACAAATCCGTTTTTCATGGAGGGTTCTTCCTATCAGAAAAGCACACAAAAGCCCGTTACAAGTCAGAAGCCTCAGCAAATTAGTCAGCAACAGCACGTAGCGAGCCATCCACAACAGCAGCAGGTTCAACCTTCAGAAGCTAAAGAAAACGATGAGGCTGATGAGGGAGAAGAAGGTGATATAACCCCAGCTGAGGCATTGAAGGCCTTTTTTAGCCTTGAGAAGTTAAAGGTTGAAGAGTACCGACACAGCATCATGAAAAATATTAGAGAATTCTTCACGAAAGCTAAGTTTATTATTAAAAAGGACGAGATTGACGAGCCACGAGCCATGAAAATAGTTAAACTCTTCGCTCCGCGATTCAAGGTCAAGAAGACACCAGCCATCTGCAAAGCCTATCTCGAATTCTGCAGTTACTATGGTCTAAAGCCTGATGAAGAGCTCGTCACTAAATGGGAAAAAGCATCCGCCAAGCAAAAAAACAAAGAGCCCACTCAGCCACAGCAACAGCAGCATGTGCAACCTCAGCAGCATGGGAAACCTTCTGCAGATAAGAAAAGTCAAGCAGATACCCATCCTCATAAGTCGAAACCAGATCAGCAAGCAAAGCCACCTCACTCAAATCTAATGATTAGCAAGGGTCAACCGGATTCTCATAAAGAAGGCAACGACAACAAAAAATCCAATAACCAGAATGAGAAGAAAGACGCCAACAAATTCGATACAGGTGCACAAAAGGATTCTCTCTTTGACCAGAAAAAGCCTGAAAAGGTTCAAATAAGCACCGAGATGAAACCAAGCAAGGGAGTCGAGGATCCTTGTCAGAAGTTTTACAAGGAGTAAGCACTTTTTTTATTATTATTGAGTAACGTTTAAATTTCAAGCGTCCAAGCAAGATTCGACATTGAATTCCCCGATTTCAAAATTTTGCGGTTTGAGCTTGGAGACTTAAAATCCATTTCGCTATTTGAGACAGACCTTACCTTGTACGTTTCAAGAGTAAATCTTGGCGTGAAGAAGACTGAGGTATATCAATTTTCGAAAATAATGCAAATAACGCAATTAGGATAAGGTGGCTGAAGAGGTTCGTGAGTTTTTCCTTAAGAACTTCGAGAAAAGCATTGATAAAAATATCGAAATTATTCCATTGAACGAGAAGAGAGCTCTGAAACTATCGAGCGAGACCTATGGGATCACCTGTGCGATTCTGCTAGATCTTAATAATCACATCAAAGACAGCTTAGGGAAATTTAGACTGCTTTTATCAGGACAGCCTCGCATCAAGGCAGCTCACGCGAAGGTGTTAGATTATCTGAATGATAATAAACTACTGAGACAAGACGGAATGTCGACGTATGTGGTTCTGTTGATGCTCATCGTCGCTTGCCAAATGAAGTTTGGTGGCCAGAGGGTTCTTAAATAATTATTTTTCTCATGTCGTCTAATACTTTCGTTAAATAGCTTCTCCAGGGATTGCAAGAGAAGATTCAAATCGATCCTAAAGGTGCTAAAGCTACTACTGAGGCTATCTTGGAGAGATTCCACCAAATATACTCGAATATACTTGAAAAGGTGCTCTATTAGCATAATTCTTTGTTAATTCGGTTTTATAGGAGGAGACAAGGCGCTTCTATTTTACTATCGGAGAGGGCGTTATGAAACCTTTATCTGAAGAGGTTACGATTGGTGAAAGTGCTTTCTTCATTGAGGATCCGTTCGTTCCACGCTTAAATGCCTGCCGACACAGTAAAATAAATTTTTTCTTTGCTCTGTGAAGATTAATTTTTCCTGTAGTAAAATTCAATAGTGAGTATAATAACCAGTTGGTCGAGGCGTTAAAGAAGAAGATAATATAGGTAGCATAAGGAGTAATGAGTGTCTCGTCGTCTCATTGAATTATTGTATGCGCGAGAGAGCTAATTGACTTTTCCGATGGTGTTGTTGTTATTAATCGATTGTTCATTATTCTACCTTTGTGTTAACAAAAAATCAACTTTACATGAATGTTTGATTCCGATTTTACTGAAAAGATTAAAAGCATTAAGTTTTTAAGCTGAACTGAGAATTGTAAACCTTCCAATATTTTGCTCAGCTAATACATATCGGAATCATAATGCTGGGGTCTAATAATGTAGTTCTTCGTCTCGACATGTGTGTGATCATAAGTAAAAGGATAAACTTTCTAGATACATTAGCACTTCTTAAGGAAAGCACGACGAATTAGGATGAGCAGCTAATGCGCTTGACTTTTGATGTTAATTTATGTTCAATTAAATCAGTTTTACGTACCATGAAAAGATAATTCCTTTCGCCATAAAACATTAGTTCGATAGAAAACAAAAAAATTCTATCTGCGAAGAAATATCGCATTCAGAGCTGAGGAGAATACCAAAAAAAGATTATGATTTAAATATCACGTCAAATAGGTTGCCTTAGGCGAGAACGGTATTATCCCAAGAGTTGAGTCTCCATCATTTTCGGGGTGTCCCGTTCATTATCAATTAACAGAAATTTAGAGCTCGTTCTCTCAACCGCCATGATAGTTTTGTCTGTAATCCCTGAAAAGATTCTCGAATGCCCTTCAGTGAACGAAAGAGGATAAGAATTTGTTTCATCAATGAGACTTTGTGCTCCTCTATTCACACTAGAAACAGAACGTCTTGCGATCATAAAATATAATGCATTCCAAATCCCCTGACCATGTCCCAATACAATATGCAGAATAATAAGTGCTGAGGGATTGTAACCAATAGTGTAGCTGAGGACCCGATGAACGGTAGGAACAATCCAAGCGAGACACATAATCAAAGGATATACGGCTATCAGCAGAAACATCCTTCGGAAATTCAAACTCCACTGAAGTATCGGAATTAGAATCTTCCTCAACATGAAATACAGGAAGAGCTGAAGGAAGGTAAAAATCCAAAATGGCAAGTAAAAAGTAAGCAAAGACGCTTGTGGATTATTTAAGTTTTTTGAGCAGGTAGGATCATGCGGGCCAGAGAGATTGTCCAAGCACTTCCTAGTAAAAATAAGTTGGTGAAGTCTGCTATTATAACTAATATTACCAAGCGCTGAATCCAAAGGGAAGTAATAACCCACCAGCATTAAAGTATATCGTGAGTTTTTCAGGGTTAGCTTCGATTCCCCCTATGGTAAGATATATCGTCAAGGTAATCAAAAAGTTCCATGCAATTGAGGAGTACCAAGCAAATTGATGGATAAACTCTTCGATAGAGCACGAGATACCAGCACTATTAGTAAGGAAATTTAGCAAGGGAGCAACGCCGAATAGAATGTAGGATAATGAGAGTTTGATGAGTAATCTAGCCGTAAAGTTTGGTGTAAGTCGATTTATGACCAAACTTATGATAATCAGACAGCTTCCGATGATGCTGAGAGTTGATGTCGCAACATTGATGTAGATAATGAGCTCATTAGCATCAAGCGCAGCTTGATCATGCGTAATGAGGATGGGTGACTCCATATTAGACCTTAATAAATGGATTTAACTTTAATTTCGGGTTCGCTGTGATAATGACTCCAGTTGTTTTAATTTAAGACCTCTATAATTGGAATGAGCAAAAGGAAGCTAAGAGACTATATATTGTCCTCAGACCGAGCTCAAATCTGCCTTCGAATATCTTTGAAGTGATTGTGAAGCACATTGTGATGGATATTGCTAGGTAGGGAGAGGACAAATTAGAATTTCATGCAACAATTTTTTTCTGAGTCAATATATCCAAGTTATGTTTGAACTTGGAGAAATTTGATGATCAACAGATTGAGTACGTTTAATGCTATATATACATCACAATAAAGAGAAGTGTTACAAGATTACGGCCTGCACGAATGCAATCCCAAAAAACTACAAATGCAGGGTATAGACCAACAAATATGACCTCCCCATGCATTTCTAGAGAAAAATTATTAGCTTAGGTCTAATATTAAAGTAATTCCGAGAAATTATCTCGGTTTTTCGCAAAACCAGTTTCACCTTCATCCCGCATCCTCATCATGTGTCTTTATTTGAATGTAAGTACTTTATTTGCCGAGGAATAACTCGCGGACTGATGGATGGACTATTAATACTTATTAGATTGCTCAATTATTCTGATTTGTTACATATTTTGCCGACAAAGGCGACTTGAAAGAATAATTACTATCATTATCATCAATTCGATTTGCCTTTCCATGAGATTTCGTTGTCAGGACTGATTTTGGACTACTAGCGTTAGATAAGTTCGACAACCTATTCGGCTTAAAATCAAAGCTCAGAACCGAGATTCCTGAGTAGCTATTCAAGCGGGTATGCATTCCGGTATTCTTTCGACTTCGTTTTTTGACACTGCACTCGATATGAGACTTCTGAAACGAACCCAGTGACCCCCAATCCTCTTCTATTCTCCTTTCTTCTTCTTCCACTTCAGGCTGTTTATCCGAAGTCCCAGCGTCGTTATCCTTAGAAGACGTGTTAACGCTCTCGGCATTAATGTCAGAGGATGGTTGACAAAAACTCTGCTCTGATATCTTTAAGAGAGGCTTCTGCTGGGCATTTGATTGCATCTCTTGAGATGAGATTGTAGAAGGAGTTTCGACAACAGGCTGTCCATTTTCATTCCTTTGTTTTCCAGTCTGTTCACCAGGTCTCGAGGTTGATTTTTCTCTCAACATATTCTCAAGATTGTTTTGAAAGTTCTCGATATTGAGGATCTGATCGGCGTTTTCATCATCCAAGACCTTTGTATCTATGTAATTTGAAGTGCGAACGGTAGCTGGATTCTTAAGGCTCTCAAGTTCCTCGTAGTTTCTGGCTGACAGAGGGAAATATTTCTCAAACTGGTCCTTTTTGGGGTGTTGCTCAGAATTAGGGATGCGGTCAAGTTGCAAGACCAAAGAATGCAGCATTTTAATTGTTTTGTTTCGAGGCACAAGATGCGGGCTAGGCTGGTCAGTATCAATTGAAGGATCCTCTGGGACAACGCTTTCTTCGTCTGATAAAGTTGATGATCGTTTTTGATGTTCATCGTTGAGTTTGCCCTCGGAGCTTTGTTTCCTGTGAAGAGATCGTATATAAGGGGTAAGTTATAATTAGAGTACCTTTCAATGATCTCAAAAGAACTTTCTTTGACTGATTTTTGACTGCCTGACAGTTCCTCTGTTAAAGCAGGCTCATTTGGTTTTTCTTGAAACTCAAGCTTTGCGTCGTCGTTTTTCACGAGAATAAGGCGAGTAGGATCGGGACTCCCGTTTTCATAGATTTTTTTCAGCTGCTCGAGCAATCTTCTTGTTATTTTGACACTGAGAGCTTCTTCAAGCAATGGACCCTATGAAACATGAGTTTTTGTTAAAGTGCTGGGGAAAAAGATGTTTTAACTACCTCATTTGACAATTCCCACAGGCTCTGCTTTAAAAATTCACCGATTTCGTCAATATCTCTTTCTAGAATATCCTCTGCAACAATGAGTAAGTTCAGATGGCAGGGCAATTTGCTTACTCGTAAAGAATTTTAAGATGGTGATGGCTAATTTCAAGAAGATCTTCTCTCCTTTTACAAGATAGAAATTCCAAAACTTCATAACCTATGGAATTCTTGTTAATTGCTTGCATTGGTCTGATTTTTACTATAGGTATTCTGAAATAATGAGTGTACAGAGTGAGGAACCAAGGTGTGCTGAAATATTCGATTGTTTGTCCTTTGGCAATCTAATGAGACGGGGAATATATTATTATTCTCACTGAGAAAGAGTTAGTTACGATGTGCTGATAGATCTCAGGGATATATTGATGCATGAAGCACTTCAGTTGATAGTTCCATTGATTAACAAGAGGAAAATCATGCGAGATCAGATTCTTTAATCCTCTCTTCTTTAGAAGGTAAACCATCATCCAATAGGTATCCTCTTCTCGAAGATAAAGCAGATAGGTTCCAACAATCGAATTGAGTCCTTGAATGTAGCCGACCTCTTGGATGCTATTTGAAAGCACGACCAGAACCCGGAATAATGCATTTTTCCTATAGATTTTAATATTTGTCAATGCTTCCGCAAATTCCCTCAAATTTACCCTTCTTCTCTCTGAAAAAATGCTTCATCCTGCAATGTGCGGTCAATATCTTTATTAATTTCTCGAAGATAAGTATTCTTCTTGAAAAAGATGTTGATAAATGAAAGAGGGTTGTTTTGCTTGATCGTTTCAAAGTCAACAAAATGCTTCCAGAATTTCCTTTGCTGAGGCTTATCCAATCCCTTTTGTTTTAAATTAAACATCCACTTCTATTAGATTATTCTTACTCCCAGGAGCGAATGTCGAAGCGCGGCTTTAAATTTCTTTGAAAGATTTGAACTCATTACCACTTTAGTCACAGATTTCACTGACAGTAACTCTGGAGCGTTGAGAAAATCAAGAATTCCCTCGATGATTTTTTCATTTTCCAAATAGTTTTTGAAAGATCGAACGCTTGAAGAACATTATTATTTACAAAGCCTCTGATATCAGCAATACCTGGTTTTCGGCAAGTTTTTTCTCGATTCATTGTAAGGTTCGGAGCCGTATTTTTGAATTGAGGTCAATTTGGAAAAGTCATGATGGAATTCATTTCGCATTACACGATCTGTGTTGCAAACGCGATGCAGAGGAGAAGGACTGTCTCTATCACTTTCATTGCCCTCGCCTCTGTTCGTTCGTCCTTCTCGATTTTTCGAAAAGGGATTGATATAGACCTGCGAATTGTAGAGAGAAGATATCTCTGAGCGATGATTTCTTGAAGGGCTTTTTGGGATGGCTCCGTATGAATGTGGACCGAAGTCTCCGAGTTGTTTCATCGGGGACTCGCAAAATTCATCCAGGTCGTTATCTATGTACTCAAACTTCGCCTCATCTAGATGATAATGATCAATACAACTCTGAAAGGATCTTAAATTTACTTGATTCCTTGCCAGGACTCTCATTTATAGAACTTTGACTTGCCTTTTGTAAGGTAGGCGCTAAGTTGATCCTTAGTTTCATTTTCTCTTGGGAATGAAATTGACTCTTAGATTCGATAGTTATATTCTTCTTAAATTCGCTGTCAGAATCGCTGTTGTCGTTGGAGGCTGGCGTAAAGCTACTGGCAGCCAGGCCGTTGTTCTTGAAAGTAAGCTTTGGAATGATTATGGGAGTGCCGTGATTCATGCTGATTTTTCCTGACATTCACACATGCGAGAACTCGGTGTTTTTACGATAATTAACCCAAATTAAAACGTTCGTAGATGACTAATTAATGATAAGAAATAAATTTTTAAAGGTAAGCTAATCAGACTGAGCTGTGATAATTATAAATGGAATTTAATTATGTGATGAGCTGGCAGAAATTTGCCATTTGTTAGAATCAGGATAAGCTAAAGGCAGAACTCGATGAAGTCGTATAATCGCTTATGCGTGCCCGAAAATGCTCTTTTCGAAGGGAAAACTCTACAGAATTCGGAAAGAAGCCAATCTGTGAATTATAACAATCGCTCTTTTTTTTCTTTTCTTTTTCATCTACAAGAGTAAGGTGTTTGTCTCAGAGCAGCATTATATAAAAAAAGACATTGTAGTTCGAGAGGTTTTATAAGCTTTCTGTTGGGAAATATTTACATTGAGTACCAATAAAGGGAATATCGAGACCTAATAGCGAGAATTTTGCTAGGGTTGGCGCAAATAAACTATTTTTCGCTCGATTCCTGTGACTCCTTGGAGGTAATGTCTGACTTTGCTGAATATTCTAAGATCACCTACATCATTCATTATTATGAAACTCCCTGATCAATAATTTTATAGGTTCCCTTGGTAGTAACCCTCTAAAAATATCAATTTAAGCAACAGCTTTTAGTACAATATATATGTGCCTACATATAACAAGAGTAGCTTCTTAGCTCGTACTCATTTTCATGAATATACCTAAAATTCTCCACTATAAAGTGACAGCAGAAATCTTCTCGTGTTTACCAGTCAGGATAATCTCCTTGCGTAAGAAAATCGCTTCCTGTCACCACTTCCAACATTTTGTAAAAGTTACTACCTATAACTAATCTTCCTTTTCCAAAAGCCGAGAACAACCTAATCTGATCTTTGATCACGTTCATGTAATACGCGATCTGCTTGTTTTCCATATCAACCAAGTGATTATATTTGTTGAAGAGCCAGAAATAGAAGCACATCTCTTCGAAGTCATATTTATCCAGGTTCTTCCCCATAAACTCTACAAGCGTATTTATGAAATCGTAATAATTAATGTCCAAGAACCCGCGAGCTTCGATATCCTGCACGTAATAATAAAGGCTGTCTTTATCTTGCTTTGCCAGATTTTTCTTCAGGTATTCATCAAAAAATCTCAACACTGTCTTCGAGAACTGAGAGTAGTCTCCTTCCAGCTCTCTCATCGTCACAGCGTCAATGTATCTGATCATATCGTAAGCACTCATGTGTCCCTTTAATTCAAGCACTCTACGCTCGAACAGCTTATTGAGCACGTCCATGTCTTCAAAGGCAAACACATCGTAATTTTCCAATACCTGTACTATGTGCTCCAATCGGTAATGGATATTCTCATTCGTGAGTAATCCATGTAAAAGCACTTTAAATTCAGGCTCTAGTGCGAGATCGGAGTGGATTTCGGATGCTCGACGATAAATTTCGCAGAGACTGGATATCAATGGAGCCGGAAGAATAGCCTTATTCCCCACTTTTTGTGCAGTCAAGTTATGTATTTTCGTAATGACAGTTTCGAGGGAATAGTAAAACTCCAAACTTCCATAGCCTTTTTTCGCAAAAGCAAACAGAATGTTGATCAAGGCAGGAATGTCATTGCTTTTATCGAGGTTCTTGAGAATCAGATACTCTACTCTCTCCATGATTTTCGGATTGGTACGTTCGGCTTCTATCATCCCTTTCGCGATGTATTGATAAACAGAAGCGTTGACCTCCCATTTAGAGTTCAGGATGTCTCGTTCGAGTCGGTCATAGACTTTATTGACGAATTCTTTCTCAGCTACCGGTATCAGAGAAAGAAAACCAGCTAAACCGTAAGCGCTCTCTCGGAAATTAGGGAAATGACGCTCGTCGATCACATAGTCTCCGAGCACCAACCAGAATTCATCATCTCTTTTGTATTCGAGTCTGTTGTAACAGTTGGCAATGGAGCCTATCCATGGGTATTCTTGAGTGGCAGAGGTTAAATGGCCCTTAATGTTGGAGGTAAGAGTTAAAAAATCCATGTAGTATGGAGATTTTTGCTTGTTTGCACTGTACTCCTCTAGCTCGGTGATCCTTCTTAAGAAATGCACAAGGTCGTTCAGAGAATATTCGTATTTCTTTTCCTTTAACATTGAGTATATAGTGCCCACGTCTGTGATATGAGCAAGTCCGAATTTATCATTGTATTCGTAGAGTGAATCCCAATTTACTGATTGAATCGCTGCCTGATGGTGTAAGATGATAGAATACGCCTCTTGGTCTAGATCCGAGTTTGGATGTTCTGTCGTTTGCTTTGAAAAATACGCGAGAGGATGGTAGAAAAGAGTTGAGGACGCTAATGCCCTAGGCTTGAGGAAGTTTTTCGCAGCCTTGGAGAGATAGGAGGCTATTGAGGAGTGAGTTTTCAGATTGAGCATGTTTAGGGAGTTTTTTTCCAGTTTCGATAAAATTTGTTAAAATAAAAGGCTGTAATGCCCTGTAGTATTTCGAAGCGGTTCAAATTGAAAAAAAAAAACTCTCAGTAGTTAGCTTTGAAACTTCAGAAAGTTTAAGCTGTATTCATTGGAAGTACGAAAAATGAAAAATGGAACTGAAGGCAACTTCATGCTCAGATATTTTGATAAACTTGAAAGGGCTGGTAAGATACAACTTCTTGATGGCTCTGAGGGGGTTTTTTTTTTTTATTGTAAATAGAATGCTCACAGGATTTAATACATTCGTGTTCTTGGTTGTTTATTTGGCATTGTCACCTGCTACGGACAAGCATCCATCAAATGTATGGACGATCGAAACATATTTCATTCTTTCATTTTTACAAAACATTTTTCGATCTTGTCAACAAACAACACTCTCATGCATGAATATGATCGATAATAAAAATGCAAAGTGATAGATAAATGCTAGAGTGCAAATCCGCAGGCGTTTGAGGAATATCGAAATTTTCACAGTCGAATTAGTTCTGAATGACGAAAGAGGCGATTGGGCTCTAATAAGCAATGTTGTTTGTTACTTAATGCATAGTAAAGAAATTTACTGTTCTTCTAGGAATCAAGTCAACATAATCGGCTGGCGAGAGAGGAAGGAGTCCCATAGTGTAAAGTCTGTAGCCTCCAATACCAAGAATTACGGACTGAATAGCAGCATACATAAGCTTATAAGGCAAGAGTGGGATCTTGTATCCTTCAAATTGCTTGAATGCTTTGATGAAAGAGTTGACTAATGAGTGAAATATGCATAAAGTACCTCCATTTATTCCAAGTAAGGCTCTAACTGGCTGCACAATGACTTGGAACGTGAAGAATATCATGAAGATGTTGAGGCCACCTCCACTCATATAGAGCATCAGCAATGCCATTAAGATTTGGCCGGCTGGTGACATGGCGAATCCTTTGATCTTTTTTTCCATGATATCCCGAACTGCTGCTGGACGTGCTTCTCCTTCGCTCACCTAGTTTTGTTAGAGCTAGTCGATTACAATAGGATACGTCTGACAGATTCTTGGTGTAACCGAGTGGATCAGGGACATCGGTTCTTGGCTTTACAAGCTTAACTTCCCAGGCTTTCATTTGTGTTTAGACTCTTAATTAATATACTAACTCTGTTAATTCTCCAAAAATAACAAATACTCCTATGTTTAGCATCAATGCCAGGTGGAAGGTGGCATGCAGCTTTCTCTGATTAAGTCTCAGCCTTATGGGCTGCCCAATGAATTCTAAGGGAATTTTTCCAGCTTCTGAAAAAGAATGAAAGATCCTATTTTGCGTTGTTTGTTCGATTTTCAAAGATAAAATTGATTGCGAAAGATTTTAAATTCACACGTCGATAAGAAACATTTTCAGCTGCTGCGACGCAGTCGAACTTTGAGAATGATTCACTGAGAGACTTGGAGGCATGACTTACAGTAGCATCACAAAATTTGGTTGATTAAAAGGCTTTTGTCTGGCAATTGCACTGAATGTTCATTGTGTAGAGGCAATATGCTACCATCTCATCGGATTTGCTTGGCATAGCAAACATGATGGGTTGTGATTTCATAGATCTGGAGAAATTCTCACGAATGTGAAGGAGCATTAACGAATGCATTACTTTTGCATTGTGAGAGCCAAAGAATTCGTTGTCGTCTACTTCAAGGCTCTTAATATTTAGAGCTGTTGGTCGTTGTGGATTTTTTTCGGTGAATTCTTAGAGTTTTGTAAATCTCGAGTTGAGAAAATTCAGCCAATGAGTGTTGCTTGTTGTTACATTTTAAATTCGAAGAATTATAGTGTGTGTGTATCCTACCCAAAATAATGATGTACTTTATCACTCAATATTTTCTAAGCTTGACAGAACTTCAAATTCTTCTTTGAATCGCAATCCTTGAAAAATATCAAATTAATAGTTTGATTCTATAAACTTCATCATTGCACTCAACCAAACTTATAATTTTCGATAAAAAACTTTATATACCCCTCAATCAAATCTACCCCAAAACTTTCCAACGGCTATCATCCCCAAAAACTAGGACCCTTCTTCGATCTAGGTACACAATGCTTTCATTTTTCTCATTTGGTATGTTTTGCAGGCAATAGAGCTTCTTATCATCAACAATCACCTGACTATTCCAAAAACCTTCTGCAAATGGCAGCCTTCCATGAGTAAACCGTCTCATTTTATGCCCTACTCTCAATGTCTTTTCTCTGTGTGAACTACGACTACCATTCTCAGCCTCATCGGCTTCCACACTAAGGATCCAACACTCATCTGATTTGACCTTGTAATCTGCGTGAGTTCCTCCGAAAATCATCATCTGCGTAGGATTGATTTGGATGCAAGCCAACGAGGAATAAATCTCAAATGCCTCTTTCTTTCCATCAAAACTAGTTGGCAGCTCGAAATCAATCATAGTCCATTTATCCGACATAGGATCATACCTCTCAATCGTGTTATTTAGCTGCTCATCATCCAATTTTCCACCAAATTTGTAAATAACTTTATTTCTGAAAGTACAACACGCGGGATTATTAGCTTTCAAGTTAAGCGCAGCAATCGTCTCCCACTTATTCTGCTGAATGTCATATCTTTCACATTTAGTGGTAAAATCCTGCGCGTCAGAGAAGCCACCAATAGCGTAAATATACCCATCAAGATAAACTAATCCGTGACCTGATCTTCTTGTTTTCATGGGGTCAATAGGAATCAATTCCTGTGAGCTATAATCATAGACATACGCATCATTTAATTTTTTCTCAGAGTCTTCGCAGTCAACGCCTCCAGTTAGGTATATCTCAGAGAATGGAGTGATCAGAGACCGATGCCACCTCGGGATCTTGAAATCTATGTTCAATTCGATGCGCTCAAATCCAACCTTGCTGCTTTGCGCTTTGCTTATGTCGAAAATGTGTAGATAGTTTGATTTGTGCTGGAAAAAATGCAAATATTTCTGCCTGTTCTCGCCAAGGAAATAGTCCGGCTCTTCCACAATCCCGTCAATGATGGTCACGCTCTTAGATATATTGACCGTAGAGCGGTTTGATTCATGTGCCTTGCTTCCATATTGAGAGCTAGGGGACTTCAGAACTGATTGGAGCTGTTTAGGAGTTTGAGTATTGGGAGTTTGAGTGCTAGGAATTATCGTTTGGGTTGTCGTAGTTCTGGGAGTGCCTAACACAAGAGAGGAATCAACTTTGGCATTGGCTTGAGGGAAGGGTTGACGCTTTACAGGAGATGGGGTAAATGTTGCAATTTTCTCTAAGTTCCGGTGGAAAGCATCGAGTTCGAGGTTGTTGATTTGTATTTGTTGAGAGCTCACATTGATTAATGTTAACTCTCTTTGAAGGATGTTTCGAAATGTTTCATATTCATCCTCAATATCATGACTCACGACAAACTTTATCGCGTCTAGAGGTTCTTTGCTTTGTAGCTCTAAGTACAATTGATCAAGCTTCTGAATAAATTTCTCGTTTTTCTTCTGGTATTCAGCAATCAGAGGAGCTTGGACGCTTATTTCCTCCTTGATGAATTTAACATATTTCTGTTCGAGGTCAGAGAAATATTTGTCGATCATTCCAATCAACGTCATTTTGGTTTTTCGAATGCGCTGTATGCCTTCCTCATCTTCGGTAATCGACTGTGCTGAATACTTAGTCAACTCGTCGCGCTGGTTTGTAAATTTAATGATCGTAGCTATCACCTTTCCACAGCATTCGTCTTGCAATTCTTCCAGGGTATCAATTTCGGCATGCGTTTGTTTTACTTTATGAATATTTATATGCTCTTTTATACATTTCGAGCAGAGGAACACTAAGCAGCCTTTCGCACAGCACAAATGTGTCACAACCTCTTGCGAGTGAGATGGACATTTCCAAGGATTCAACTCTGGATGTAGCAATTTGAATGATTCCTGCATTCTTCGCGGATCAATTTTATCTTATTTTAATCCTAATTCTTATTCAAATAAAAATATGCGCCTCTTCTTAGACTCTTTTCATGAACACGAATCCCAGCAAACAAAGCTAAAACTTAATTCATTATGATCAACAAAAGCAGACATATACAAACAAATTTCCTAATCTTCAAAATCAGGCTAGATACCTCTGTTCGAAATAATCCATGATTATTACCGCGACTGACTCATGGGCTCTTGTATTTTTGATCATTTCGCTCTTGCTTAACTGTTGAGTTTCTAAGGTTTCCAAAGATTGAATCATAAACGTCAAGATTTCGTTGAACAATGCACATGTATCTGGCAGAAGTGGCTTTTCGAAAATAGTGAGTATTGTGAAAACCCACAAACACTGATATGGTGTGAAGAGCTTTTTCTGCTCCTGGTAATCATAGATTTCATCACAGATCCAATCGATCATCTTGTCTGCAAGCACCTGAGAGGAGGTAGAAAAATTATTAAAATGAGAGGGTTATCAGAATGGATTACCAGATCCATTTGAATCAAAAGGTCAACTGAGGGTGCGACTTGCTTTTCAGGACTAGTTGCTTTAAAAATTCCCATAAAGTTTGATTTTTTATCCAAGAATTTCAGTGTTAGAGTCGTCGGTGGCTGCTTAGAAAAATCGCAGATCATGTGGAGATCCAACTTTGTTTTCTTCACTCTTTCGGTCACCTAGCCACGAATAGATATTAAAAATGCGAAAATAAAGGGTGAATGTGATACTTCTTTAATCTGCTTGAAATTTTGCATGATCAGTGCTCTGTATTCTGGAGTTAAGCTTGCAAGCGGGAGTTTTGGAGCTTCTAATTTCTTTTGGAAAAAGGAAAGCAGATACGAGTTCGGCAGGTAATTATTGCTGATTTTATGAGGAGCTGTGTTTTCGAGATGTGTTGCCACAGTATTTGTTTGCAGACGAGCTGCCTGTGCTCTTACTATGTATTGGATGCGAAATGATTAGTAATTTGGAAACAGCAAAATGGATTACCTTGTAATAAATACTCATTTGCATTCTCCGGGACTTTTTCCAGATCCATAGCGTTTGGATCGCCTTCAACAGGTAGCGCAGTCGGCATTAACTCTTCTTCAGAATCATATTCTTCGTTTGGGTTGTTGAGTTCTGGCTCTGAGATTATATGGTCATCTTCCATTGTATTTTAATATGGTTTTGGTGGTAAGGTCTGTCTGTAATGTTTGTACTTTGCTTGTTTAGCCAGCTATTCCTGGAATATTTTTTGGATTTAACCTTATTATAAACGATTCGATCAATCTGATATTTCTGCAGATTTTGATAGCAGATAAATATTAGAGGCAAAGCGACGGATAGGGATAAGAGGGGGAAAATACAACAAATATTGAAGCATCATGATCACACCGCTCTCTTTAATGTTACATAATCTGTTATTACACTTTCGTTAATATAAAGTCAAACTCCAATTCAACAAATAGAATTATAAATACAGTCACTAACTCCACACTCTAAAGGACTGCTTTTGAATGAGCTCAGAGAAGTGAATCACATTTCATTCAAATTAAACTTTCAGTCAAAAAATTGAACTCATTATTTGCTTCCTTTCACAACATCTATTTTTTGAGCAATCAAATTGCTTATTTTTGAACCGAGAGTCTGGAACGAAAATTTATCCATAGGTCCAGTCTTAGTTTTTAAGGGCGATGCTAAGAGCACGTCCACTTGTGATTCATCAGAGGTGACTTTTAATATCGATTGAGATGGGATCCTCCAAAGCACTTTGCAAGCATCACAGTCAAGTAGCGCAGTCAATTCTTTTGAAATTATCAGCATTTCACGTGGCTGCTTCGTCGAAGATTCCTTAGTTCTGATCGCTTCTATCAGCGTGAGCTCTCCTATAGTTTTATCAGCATAGCGCAGGATAGAAAAAGCCATGCTGGCGTCTTTGTGATATGTCCTTAGAGATTTTTCAGGGCCATAAAAGACTCGACAGAAACGAAGGCGGCTGGCGTTTGAAGATTTACTGAAAGCTCCGGAACTGACCTTCGCTTTGTCTCCACTCTTCAAGCTGTTTTCAAAAGCTTTCAAGATCGTGCTATTTTTGTTTCCGCTTATCCCTTTTAAATTATCTTTGTAGAAGGCGTAAAAGCCTTCTTTATGAGCTTCAGACGTAACCTTACAGTTCACATCTATTGCGCAGTATTTGCATTAATTAACCATTTTATGAGGATAAATCACTACTTGCTGTTCTCTTCTCGATCGATTTGAGAAAGGACCTTGCTTCAACACTTAGATTTTGTATTAGTGTGTTCTTCTCGGAAGAGCTTTGTACTTTATTCAGCAGATCTTCTTCCTGTGTAAGAGATGATTTAGCAACGTTCACTTAGCGTCAAAACTTACTGCAGTTGAGCTTCTGAAAAAGGTTTTCACTACTGTTTCCTTAAGTGAGGAGCGACCTGAGAATAAATTCTCTTGTGGGAGATTTCCCTCTTGTAAAGGGCCCTCAAGAGTTTTTTCTTTTGTTTTTTCAGATACACGGAAAGCCTTGCTGGCCTTTTTTTCAAAGTATTGGATTGGATGTGAGTTTTGATAATAAGGGTTTATCCAGCCCCAGAAGGAAGTACCAATCTCGTGATTGTAGAATGTAAGCAATTGATTAACGAAAGATGTCACATTGTCTGAGTATTGGCTCATTCGCAATCCGCTGATATTGATAAAGAAGCTCTCGATGGTCGGAGCTGAACTTAGACTAGTAGACCACAAAGTTTGAACTTCTTCGCCTGTTTGATGTCGATTCCCTTTTGAAAAGATAAACCAGATATAAATTGGCAAAATTTCCATCATCTTGATTTTGATCATTTTGCTGGTTTTGGGGATAGGTATTCTTTTGCTTCTCCAGTTAAAGAGCACCTCAAGTGGCTTCGATTTCACGAGATCCTAATATGACAAATAAAATCATCATTAGAGCAATTCTCCCGAAACTCTATGAGTTTACAGTGAGAGAGATTTTAGCTTTATTCGCAACGATTTTTTCAAAAAGAATATCTGCATTGCCTCCCTCTTCATCATGTTGATTGAAAAACGCTACTTGAAGGTTGCTTAACAGCTCAATGGTGTTGGTATCGATTCTAAAAATCAACGGATTCACCAAGGCCTTCGCGGACTCGATCAAAATATCCTAGGAAGGGAGAAGATCAGTAATTAGCGATAAAGCCAAGCTATATCATACATGAGAAGTGCTCTTTTTCTTCAAGAACGTAAAACTGCTGTCGATAGCATAGACATCGAAGTTGCATAGCTCTTCATAAATTCCGCTGGTAAGCATAACCGGATGAACGGGTCTCGGTTGACAATTCGCGTCCACGCTTATGAATTTAACTCTGGCTTGACAGCTATAGTATTCAGCATTCTCTATTACCGCCAGCTCACAGCCCACTAAAGTCAAATAAAAAACTTCCATCCTAGCTTGCCCGATCGTCCCGACAAAAGAAACCCCAACGTTTGCTAATCCAACGATAATTTCTTTTTTATGCTGCTGACCACCCTTCTTTGTGTTAGTCGGGCCCATTGTTTGTGCCCTTTGAATCGACTCTCTTTTTACCTCCAAAATTCTTACTATTTTTCTGCCGTCGTGTTCAATGACTTCACATGAATATCTTACTCTCGCCTTCGAGAAAGAGATTTCTTGAGGAATTTCAAGCAGATCCAGGTCGACTCGCTCTGGAACTTTATATACATTGCCCGAGGCGTCAACAAAATCAAGTTGGATTTCTCTTTTGTCGAGGAATGGCACTTCCCATGCGAAGTTTGAACTTCTTCCGCGTTTTACATTGAATTTGATAGGCATATTTACATTCGCTTGATAAACATGAACATCCAAGTCCTCTAAACCATTGT
>ENA-UOUE01001199-UOUE01001199.1-compost-metagenome-genome-assembly--contig:-NODE-1199-length-17503-cov-12.577872_pt1 | contig 17503 bp, 10 predicted proteins | sample MGYA00238146_ERZ747223 | MGnify/ENA primary metagenome ERZ747223 (study PRJEB28781, sample SAMN06268865) | compost metagenome | isolation source: single cell | place: USA: California, Emeryville, Joint...
ATCTCTTGATTGAACCTCTCTTATATGCCGTTACAAAAATAGCATACAATCACGGCTTAGAAAAACTAGCAAAGCTCGCTCAATTACATCCGACTCAGCCACTTCCATACCAAACTCACCAGGTAAGCACAAACGAATGATTACGTTTTAAGGCAATTTTTTGGAATGATTTAGAATAGTATTCCAACGAACCCAGAATCATATCGACCGGTCTTCGGGCAACCACTCGTAACCACACACAATCAACGTAAAATACTTATATAGTACTATGATATTTATTTGCATCCATTAAATGCAGCGACAGCAAATCCAATCAATCTTCCTCACACGCAAGGCCAGAGCATGAGCCAGCAGCCACCTAAAGAGAGGAAAAAGCTGAACCCCAAGAAAGAAGCGTTCAAACCCAAATCTGCACCAAACTCAACAAAAAATTCTATGTCTTTTGGGCAAACAAATTTTTTTCCAAGTCAAGAACCAAAAGAAGAATCTAAAACCGCAAATTTCACAACCCAATCGAAAATAAACAATGGAAATTCGAGCCACGACCCACAAACTATTGGCATGACAGCAACTAACTTCAAATTGCCAACAGATTTAAAGAGTTACGTCCAAAGTAATGACCTCATTATTAAAAAACTATGATATTAACACTTGACAAATTGGTTAGACTCGAATACTTACATGCAGAAACCACGTAGTTATAGTCATGACTATCAAAATCCTCCTGAAAACACTCTCTCAAGGCACGAAAAGCCGAGAAATAAAGAGCCACTACAGAAAAAATACATTAGTCCTATGTATTCGACAAACGATGCGTGGCTTCCGAAAATTGATTCAGCTATGACGAATATCGAATCGCCTCAAATCGATTCAGAGGACTTAAAATAGGAGATCTTATCAAATTTCCAAAACTACAATTACCACTCCAACACGAATCTCTCGAGTCCAATGATGGTGGCGAAGTGTTGGGAGGGTGCGGAGCGGGTTCAAACTTTGTTGACTGCTTCAAAAGTTCATACTTTATGAAAATTTAGACGGAAAGAAATAAATACATTATAGAATATATCGATTAGCTTAGGTTGCAAAATTTATATTTCGGGATCTTAGTCTATCATTACACAGAGTTGCTAATGCGTGTTTTTTGCAATCAATGCTCGAATCACTCAAACTATCAAAATACTTTTTGCGTCATTTTGCTAGCCCTTTTCTCTTTGTGATTGAGACGGGTTTACGAGACTCTATTTCCTATTTACAGCAAAGTATTCCAAAAAGAAAAAGATTGAGCTTTCATGATCGGTTTAAATGGAGATTGCATCAGATTATATTCATTATAAATGATTTTCAAGGATAAGTTATGAGCAGAACCAAAGATATAGAAGTTGCCCTAAAAAGAGGAATAGGGTTATTTCTTCCTCTCTATAATAAAATTTATGAGCATTAGAGCTACCTAGAGCTTTAGAGCTCGCTAGGCTTTATACTTCACTTGAGCTCTCGACGATTGTCGGAGAATTTTGCAATTCCACGGCTTGCATTACAAGATTTGCTACCTTTGGAGGTTGCAATTTCATCTCTCTGTTTCTGTCCAACACATGCATTCTTATTGCTACCAAAAGGCCGCTTACTCCCACAAAGAGGCTGAGTAAGAAAACCATATTATACCCATGGTCATCGATCGTAATTTTGGCAATATAACCTGCAAGGCCTGGGAAAAAAATAAAATGCAATGACATTAGAACTGGGAGGATCGAAAGCGCCAGTCCGAGTTGCTTTTGATCAATTATTCGTATCAGACTGCTATAAAACGATAAGAAGAGCATTCCGACTCCAACGCTTTGGCAAAGAACCGGCAAAACAGGCCAGAGACAAGTATCACACCTCGGAATAATGATATTCAAGAGTGTTCCTAATTGTATCAGTATATTTCCATAAATCGTAAACAGAGTTAGCTTCCCATATTTGTCCATTAAAATTCCCGCGAACGGGGTCGTAAACGCAGTGATAGCCTGTGATGCAGCAAGGAAAATGCTTGCTTGACTTGTCGAGAACGAAAAATCCACCTGCAAGAATTTGCTTTGGTACATTTTGACTAGAATGAAACTAATCATTGTCCAACTCATCGTAAATATTGCCATCCAAAATAACTTTGGGAAAGCACGAACATCTTTAATTGATATCTGCTTATTTGCTTCTTCCATATGTCCCTCGGTATTTCGTATACTCACAAATTTATTGTGCAAGAAAAGAATGAGACAAATTGCAAAAATCAGAGAGAACAAGCAGATTACAACTCCGATAAGAAAGGGGAATCCGAGAGTATGAGCATGTTCGTAAAGAATCGGATAAGCTAAATCAGCGATTATGATAGCTCCAGTGTCGATAAGCACGATTGAACTTACAACTCTTCCCATTTCATGATTTTCGTACCATAGCTTAATAAGTTTTGCTCTTGCTACCACGGCGGTTGACGCACCGATACCTAGCACAATCTTACCGAGAATAAAGATACCGAGGCTGTGGTCGTAAGCTGCGAAGGTGCTGATGCTTTGGCCTAGCACTATTACTACTGAGGTCAAAATGAAAGATGCAGATCCACCGAAATAGTCAGTTAGGTACCCTCCGATTATAGGGAATATTAGGTTCGGGAAAGCGTCAGCCATGAGAATCCGGCTATAAGTTATCTCATCGATGCCAAGCTCCTTCTCGAAAGGCACTTGAAGTGTTGGAATAGCTTGGGAATTGTATAGCATTCCGAGTTGAGAAAGGCAGAGGAGAAATAAGAAGATCCATTTATATTTTTGACGGAAAACCTCGGAGTCTGAAATGATAACAGGTTGTGCTTCATCCTCAGTTTCGCATTCCTCTTTAAATTCCATTTATCTGAAATTAACCGATGTTTGATAATCGAAGCAGCAATTTATATGTATTTATAATGACTTCGTAATATTTAATATATATCATGATTTCAAGCAATCCGAACGATTATTTATTGGCTAAAGTAATCTTTGAATTTTAAAAATTCAAAAGCTACCAAACCATTGAGAAAAGAATGAGCTTTCTCGTTCGGTGCAAGATGCCGATTCGTATGAGTTGGAAACATGCGGCACTGAAAATAATTTCTAATTTTCACGACCCTTTTTCCGCTCGGCATTTGCTTAAGCTTACACTTCTTAGTTTTCCCGGCATAAAGTTCTCCTCGATTTGCAGAAAAAGAAATCGATTTTCAGAGCGTTGAGGAAACCAGTTCTTTTGCACCTTAAATCTCCCAATTCGCCCAAACAAAGAGATATAATCACAAGGGCGATGCCAACTTTATTTCGACTTAAATAAGTTTTCTCAAAAAATGTCTAGTGATACTTTAAGGAGGTATGTCTGTTATTAGATTAAGACTCAGATTTTCATCAAATTTGTTTAATGTCCAGAAAGAACTTTCTTCAATCCTTCGAAGTAACCGTTGTCGACCTTTTTATGAAAATTATTTTACACATGTTTAGTTTCTTATGGATGCTGAATTTCACTTTTACTTTGATGAAATATACTCAGTTAGAGTAAATATGAAAAAGCATGAAAGAGCTATCAAATGAAAAATTGGCTATGAAATACTTGACATAGAAATCGATCTACTGTTGAAGAATACCAGATTTCTTTTTATTTCCAACTTTTCAATTCATCGCAAATACTTATCCAAAGTAAATCAGCATCAAGTGAATTTATTTCAAAGTAGTCCTCGATGTTTTGAAATTCGAGTTAGGAAGATCAAAAAGGCTATAGCATGACACTTTCCTACAAACTATTGCAAACTCTTGTCATTATTATTTAGTTTTTCATTTCTCTGTAAATTTCCCTTTAACTAGCCGTATGAGAATTTTTCCTTTACCAATCTTTGATAATCTTTTTTTCTTTGACTGTCTTGAATAATATTGTTAAGATACCAGAATCCCAATACCTGCAATGAGAGTCCATTGAAATCACTCTCACAGTACGTTTTTTCTCAACTAGTAGGCAACCAGATTTATTAATACACTTCAAGAAAGATATCTTGAGAAATGTTAGCAGCTTGTTACAAACTTTCTTCTTCTAAACCTACCATTACAGAGTTCTAATTTTTATTTAAACTGCAATTATTATTTTTGAAATTCTGAAACTGAACAACAAAAAAATTACTTTCAGTTATTTAAATATTTTCAAGCTGTAAATTGATGCTCCTTATTTGAAGCAAAAATGAAAAAAAGAGACTATATTTCCCTCCGAAGAACAACAGATTTTGTTGAACTTGAGTCTATTATTGATCTCTCGATTAAAAACGTCATCAGATGCTTGAGCAATTTTTCTGCATTTTCTAGAACAATTAGTCTCATAGTAATAAACTAATGAAGTTCTTACAAAGAGACAATATTAGCTCTGTCATCTACCAGTCCTCATTCCTGTAAGAAAAGTTGAATCTGATGATCAACACCCATCAAAGGAGAGATAATTGCTCGCTTTTAATAGAATGAATTCCTCGGTCTTTCTTGAGTCATAACACGAAATGCCTCATGAATTTTATTTTATCTAAATAACAACTAATGCATCATCGCTCCAATTATTAAATCAACTATTTTCTACTAATAACCAGAAAACAACATGGGACAAGCTCTCTGTAATCAAACCGCTCAAAGCGCTTCCGAGGATATGGAAACTTACTCTGCAGATGGAAAAACCAAGAAGGTTTGCCTTGAAGATTTCGACCTTTCAAAAGTAAAACCGCTTCCTTTTCAAAATTAATTATTGAACATCCAAGGTCCTCGGAGAAGGCTCATTTGGAAAAGTCTTTCTTGTCAGGAAAAAGGACAACAGTAATGACTCCTTTGTTACTCGACTTAAAACGTTTTCAGAGCAATTATATGCGATGAAAGTCTTGAGAAAGGAATTCATTGCGAAGAGAAACCAAAAATTCAACACCAAAACCGAACGAGAATTACTTCAAAAGATGAATTGTCCCTTTGTTATCAAACTTCACTACGCCTTCCAAACTCAGGACAAGTTATACATGGTTATGGACTTCGCTAATGGAGGTACAAGATCCACTCAACTATCTATGAACTCGTGATTCAACCTAGGCGAGCTTTTCACTCATCTGAGAAAGGCAGAAGGCCGTCGTTTCCCCGAGAAGAGAGCGAGATTCTATGCGGCGGAACTCATTCTTGCCCTTGAATATTTACACTCTCATGGGATCGTCTATCGGTAAACTTTCAATAAAGTCCTTTCTTTAATTTATTGATTTTTCCCAGTGATTTGAAGCCTGAAAACGTGCTGCTGGACAAAGACGGTCATATTAAAGTTACCGACTTTGGCTTGTCGAAGAAGGGAGTTACAGGTGAGAAAATAATCTTTTGGGCCTCTGAGCCTAACTAACCGGCTGTGAATAGATGGAGTGAAAACCAAAACTCTTTGCGGAACACCTGAGTACCTAGCTCCTGAAGTTATTCAAGATCTTGGACACGACAAAGCTGTGGATTATTGGAGCCTTGGGGCTCTACTGTATGAAATGCTTTCAGGACTTCCACCGTTTTACTCGAAGGATCGACAAGAAATGCTAAGAAATATAGTCGAGGTATAACTTCTTTCAGAAATTGACAAGGTCTCTTAATATTTTATTTTCATTTTGTAGAAAGATGTCGTTATGCACAAAAACTTCTCACCAGCAGCTGCGTCATTGCTGACCCAGTTATTAAAAAGAAATGTAATCTCAGATTCTCGAGACATATCCCTAATTAACAATGCGCAGCCTGAAGAAAGACTTTCAGACCCGAATATAATAAAGCGTCATGAATTCTTTAGTGGTATCGATTGGGTTAAACTCTCAAAAAGAGAGCTCGCTCCTCCTTTCCTTTTGAAACTGAAAGGCGAGGATGATGTTACATTCTTTGATCCGGTAAAGGTTATGAAACTATGTTTCTCATTTGGTTGGTTTAGACATTCACGGAAAAAGATGTGAAGATGACACCAATGCCAGAATTTAAGGGTACATATGGAGGAAACACTTTGGGAGGAACATATCAAGGGTTCTACTATGATGAGAGGTAACAAATAAGGAGAAGGTTTCACTAATGAGTTTTCTTGTGGTATAGAGAGGCGCAAGACAAACGCGAAATGACCTACAAGCATGCTAACTTGTTCGAGCCAAACCCATCCTTTGATGAGAAATAATCGCAAAATTTATCATAAACTGAAATATCGCTATTGATTTCGTATATTTTTAATATAAGCAGACGGGATTCGTATTACTTAGATTTCATTGAACTCAAAATTGGTTTCAGTATTTCTAAATTTCTACGACTTAGAGTTGTTTATTTTCCTCTTGCCAAATACTAAATTGACCAACGAAGCAATTCATTATTGAAAGAACAATGATTTTAGGTCTTAGAGATTTTTGATATTGAAATTTTCGATTAATTTGATTCATTCTGAAATAAATTATTAATCCTACTCCAAAATGCGACGTTCTAAAATGAAACTCGATTGGAAAGATCGAAATTATTGTTAGCAAAAGAGCATAGCCGTTCGGCAAATTCACAAATGAGAAGACAATTTTTTCAACTTATTTTGATGTTCTACCTCTTTTCAAGCGTTTATCCATGCAATACGGGCTGTATTTCTTGCGACAAAACTGGATTGACGTGCTTGGAGTGTCACCCAACTTATTATTACAGCCTAGCGAAAAGGGACTGTGTTGAAAGTTGTACAGAAAGTATCAGCCATACGATGGAGACTCATGGAGCAGAAGCGGTCTGCTTAGATAAAACCATTGCTAAGAGCACCATTGATACAAAAAGCGCCATTGTTATTGTTTCTGTGCTGGGATTTTTAGCGAGCTTTATTTGCGTTTCTTACCTCCTAGTCAAAAGATACAAGAGCTCTAGACATAGGACGAGAGTATCCCACTCGAATCAAAACGCTCAAGGTACCTTAAAACAGCAAGTCCCAAGTTTGCAACCGCAAACTGTTGTGGATTTAGAAACTATCCCGACTACAACTCGAGAATCTCTAAGTGAGGTATACCATCAATAGTGCAAATTTTTTTTTTGCAAGGAATATCCTTCCATAATGATTATCTAAATTACAGATTCCTAATGACAGGATACAATTACCTGTATTCTTTTATATTAGCTCATTATATTTCAGATCCTATTGTCTGAATTTATACATGATCTTTTTTGTTTATGCTAAGATCACTTGTATAAGGCTGATTCTGTATTTTTTTTTTTAACTGTGTACACTCTCAGGCAAATTGCTGTTTATGTATTTTGTTGTTGTTTACTTACCTATTGTTGATTTCATTTTCACAAACTAAAGTATGCTGCAGTCTAAAAAATGTATTAGAGTATTGTACCATCTTTAAATCTCGGAAGCATTTTATTATTTTTTTACTGTTGTTTCAAAATTAATCCGGGAAGTCATTGCTTTCTCTCTCTCTGCTTAATTTCTTCTGCAGCAACAGGTAGCATAATTCCGATAATCATCTTGATTAGAGAACGCTATCAATGTGGCTGTGTAAATTCTTGTTCCACTACAGTGATTTTGCGAGGCCATATCATATGTATTGCCAGCTAAAAAATGACTTTGTTAAGCAGTAAACTCGTTAGACCGAGTAAAATCAAGATCTCCGAACGTTATCCATTTTGCTCTCGTCCTCAATCCAGTTCTTTCCAACATCAAAATTTAAAAAGATGATTCGTTGAGATTGATTAATCATGTAGACCGAAATCTATTAACTTCGGAACTCTGCACATTTCTCTTTTCAAGCAGTGACTGTTACAAAGAACATTGCCCGAAAACAAAAACCAACGGAGAAAGAGCGACGGATATGACATTAGATATTATTTTATCATATTGTATCTTTTTAGAAAACTTTAAAATAAAAAAAAACTTCGGCTTGAAAACCAAGGACTCGCTATAAATTTCCTAATAAAGTCTATCTTCAAGGTTTAAAATTAATCTTGATGGATTGTTAACTGCCTTGCTTGAAGGCATACCAGAATGCAACCCCAAGATCACAGCGAAACTATACCAACTTCCCCAAAATCGCATGTTATAACTTTTCAAGCATTCCCAGATCCAGCCACCGAATTTCATAGGAGCGAACATTCAGCTGAAGGTCGCACTATTAGTCTTAGTCCTAAGTTTTCCCAACAGCAGCGCATACAACATGAGACGGAGACCGACGACAATCCGACTCTTATTCACCTACCGGAAGAGAAGAAAGACGAAGTTGACAATTCTAATATTGAATTACAAGTAGCAAATTGCCCTCAAGATATCGATCTACGGGAAGAAGAGAATAAGGTGAACCATATTTTTAGCGGCGGAAGAGTCAAACGAAATTGGAGATCAGTGAAAAGTCGAGTGCTTTTAGGAATGGGACTTATCCATAGAGGCGAAAGTTTGGTAGAAGATAAGTATAAAGGAATAATGAGAGGCACGACCTATAGATTTGATAAAGAAGGACATAAACATTCCTGTTTCCAGGCTATCGATCCAAATGCGAATTGGAAGAAAAACTGGAATTTCATGATTGCCGTACTTTGCTTGATCGAGAGCTGTGGTGCAGCATGGTTTCTCGGATTCAGCCAATCGAACATCATTAAACGAGTCGGGTTCTTGGTCGCGATAATTCTTTTTGATGCGATTCAATTAGTGGACATTATTCTAAAATTTTTCACCGCTTATGAACAGGATCATCTCCTTATCACTAATATTCGAAGTATCTCCTTGAGATATCTTCGAAAACACTTTGTCATCGATATCCTAGCGATACTGCCCTTATGGATTCTATCAACCAATTTCCTGTTGATAAAGCTCCTCAAAATATACTACTGGGCAACTCTGCGCGATGCAATTGCTGGGAGTTTCGCCTGGATCCGTGAAAAGAAAGTTAGCAAATTCAGGAATAAGTACACCATTATCATTATTTCTCTTTTCGTTTGCCGTCTTCTCGACTTGCTGCTGTGCGTGCACATCGTGACGTGCATGATGAGCTTTGCAACAAAACACGATCACATATCGATGTTTGAGATACAAAACGAAAACTGGCCTTACTTGCAAGGAGTATACTTTGTTTTATGCACAATGACTTCAGTCGGATACGGTGAACTGACAATTCACTTAGATGATGATAAATCGATTTATATTTCATTAGCATTCTTGTTAGTTTCTATCTTCATCTTCGCTCAAGGAGTGAGCTCAGTCAGGATGGATTTCAAAGCGATCAACAAGCAGCAGTCAAGTACAAAAAAAGAAACGTCCCTGCTTTGGCGATGGATTCTTCAGGTTGAAAAAGTTAGAGGTCACAAACCTCTAAGTGAGCAACTTAAGCGAGAGCTGCAGGTCAACAACTTGGAGCAAATGATGGACGGATTGATCAAAGACTCAACCTATGTGGCTCAACTGCCGAAATACTTGAGAGATCAATTGGTGCTTCGGGTTTTCGCGGATTTTAGGAAGGAATTTGGCCTTTTCTTCTCTGGTTTGAAAGATGAGATCAAAGCAGAGATCTTTCGATCAATGGAATATAAGTTTTTTTTGCCTCAAACGATCATTTTTTGGGAAGGTGAAGAACCTGACGGCTTGTATTTTATGCGCGTTGGTGAGATATTATACACTTCGAAAGAAAATCCGCAGCTAGTACTGCAATATTTCCCCTTCCTGGTGATAGTGGGAGAAGAACTCTTTGAAAATCAACCCATTAAATTCGTTGTAAGAACAGGAAATAATCACACAGCCGGCTTTTTTATCAATAAAAGGACTCTGCTACAAATCCTAAAAAAAACTGGTATTCGGCCAAGGTATGTCTTAAGTTTAATTCAGAGTTTTCGAAGTGGAAAAAAGCTCGAGCATCAGAGTAGTTATTTAAGAAGGGATACAGTCGGTGGGAAGGAAGGAGTAGGCGAAAAGAGCACCATTAGTGTGAATTCCTGGCTTAGAAACACCTTTGATTTAGATTTACCGGAAGTTGTTGACCAAGAACGCAGACTTTCAGGGATGACTTTATCTCGCCGCGGGACTCTTTCAAGAAAGCAATCTCACGTTGTAGAGGGTATGCCATCTCCGTGGTCAAGTCAACCAGTTTCAATTAATGCTAGCTTCTCTAATTTGTACTTGGGAGGCTCAGCACTCAACAGTCCAACAGATACAATACTCGGAAAGGAAATTGCTAATCACCAAAATAACTTGGAGGATTCAAGTGCTTCTGGAGACCGATCTCTTACCCACGTACAATTACATGATCTAACTCGGTCAGTGCTAGATGTATCATTAGATATCGCACAAAGCGATCAAAAGAGTCCAGCTTTGACGAGAGGACACAGTTTTCAAGAACCTCCAGAGCAGGATGAGCCTAGAGTTGTGACATTTGACTTTCATCAGGAAGAGACTTTATCGGAAGAAGCAAAACCAGACATTTCAGTTTTGGAATTGAAAAGTTTCGAAGCGTCACGCAGACCTAACAGACAGAGAAAAAAATTCGAACGAGCTGAGAAAATTCATGGAGAAACAGATTCAGAAGAGGAAGAAAAAGATGTTTCAGAAGTTGTTCTGCATGATATTTCCAAGGCAAGTCCTGTAGGTAGCTCTATGGAGATAGATCTCACGAAGAGCGAAAAAATTGGCCCAGCACATGAAGATGAGGAAACTAAATCATATTCTCCGGTTGTTGAAACTAAGCCTCAAAATTTCATAAAAAGACGCGAAAGAAGAGTCGGAAATGTTTTTAACTATCAATTTCGCAGAAAAACACTATTCAAACGGAGCAAAGGTCCAAAGAAAGAGAGCGGACGCACAAAAGGAGGATCTAAAAGCGAAAATTTTTTGGAGAGCATGAATGGGGCGGTTGGAGAAGAGTTCCAAAGGAAGCTGAGTGTGACGGGCCATTGCGATGAGGAAGCGATTAGAGAGGAGCCTATCTGCAGTTTGGAAGATGATATTGAGGAGGAGGAAGATGAGTTTCTCAATGAAAGTGTTGATTATCCCATTAATAAAATGGTTTCTAACTCTGTTGATTTGGAAGCTATTGACAGTTTGGATGGTTTGAATGAAGCCATAGAAAGTTTGGAACTTCGGTCTGGGCTTTTGAAGAAGAGGCTTGAATATGTTAAACAACATATTAATACCGAATTATTTCAACATTTTGCAAAACTCAAATCACTTGGAGGAGGGAGTCCCTCTGACAAGTTGATTGGGTCTCGGCTCTGGTTCAGCAGGTCAACATTCTGACTGCTTAGATAAGCTTCTAGCCCAACAACAGAATTATTTCTTAGATAATATATATGGAAAGGATAGCATGCGACTAATCAAAATTACTGTAATGTAAATAGTTTTTTTATTTTAATTGCTGTTGTTTGTTATATTTGAATCTTGAAAGGGCGATCCTAGCATTCATATTTGCTTAGTTTCTTAGACTACATTGTTGGATTTGTTTAGCTAACTATGGTTCATTCTCCTATGATAAATTAGAGAAAATATCAGCTAGAATAAAATAATCAGGAATTGCATCAAGTAAAAGCAGCTAAACCCATTAATTTCGCAACTTGAGCCGAACTGCAGCATGCAATCTATTATGCATTCCTACACTCAAGAAGAAGAGGAATTGCTAGGTACAATCAATTCAGTAATCATCGCTATATCTGTTGCTGGCTGCTTTTTCAATGCAATAACCTCCTTATATCTCCAAAATACTCACGTGACTCTCACAAAGATGGTACTGGCACTCAGCATGATGGATTTGCTCAACGACTCGCTTACATTTATTCTCTTGCGAGTCAAAGTTAGCGAGGGATTCTGCTGGGCCTCAAATATCATGCTATGGTTCTCATGGGGAGGAGCGCTCGCTTGGACTTGCTGCTTTGCATACTCATTGTATATCACAGCAAAAGATATTTCAGTGCATAATGTAAGCAAGTGCTTGCCAAAGTTTGCAGGTGCATCTATTGTGATTTCCCTTATCATGGCATCGATTGCCTTTGGTTTCCGATTTAACGATCTTGATCATGAAAGCTATTGCACTTTCGAATTCAACGAAAAGGCTTTGAAAACAGTCGCTGTTGTCTCGGTGCTTTCAATTATTTATTGCCTTTACTGCTATCTTACAGTGATCAAGTTATTCAAACGTAAGCTGAATGCACTGCATTTAGAGCTACTGGTCTACCCTGGAATACTGGTGCTTTGTCTTGTCCCTCTTGTTCTCGAAACATTATACTTGATTATGGAGAATGATTGGCCCCCTTTTTATTTTCATTTGATTCAGAGCATAGCTTTCAATTTACAAGGGTTACTAAACGCTTTTGCGAATGGCCTATCACGAAGGATTAAAGACGGCTGTGGAGAGCGATGGCGTGGAAGAACTCCCAGAGAAGAGGACAGTTCGTTTGTTGAGACCGAAGGAAATGATAATGAGATCGCTAGAGGTTTAAGTTTAAACGAGGAGGCTATTAAGACCCCAAACCATAGAGATGTATTAAATCAAGATTTACATCGTTATACGTGTTGATCAATTATCGGTATTGGCGTTGAGTCTGGATAAAATCTATATAAAGTACCGCGCTAATAATTAACTCATCTGAAGTCATTGTTTAACATCCACGTGGCTACTCAATACCATATTTCTTTGATATATTCATCAAGCAATTTCTTGTTTGTAAGGTCAAGAATGAGAGATTTGAATATATTGTTGGAAATATAATGGATGGAACCAAGTTCTAAAGGAAAAAATATTTTGCATTTTCCCCCTTCTGATATAATCGCGTTAATGAGGATAATATTGAAGTTCATATACTTCTGAAATACTTTCAGAAAAACCATTTACGATGGATATCACCGATGATATTTCGATATATAGGAAACAAATAGTGTTCTACTCTTACTTTTTTTTTTTAGTAGGCTGAGATTTCTTAAACAAAACAGATAAATGTAAGCTCTTTTCACACTTGAGATTCTTTTCAACGAGATGTAGAGACATCTGTCGCAGGTTCTCCTTCGACCTCCGATTGTCTCACTTCATGCATAGAAACTTCTTTTTTTAGAGACCGTCTTTTGAGGCAAAGCTGTTTACATTCTCGGAACATTCTTCTTGACAAACCATAGGTTATCGCGTTCAAAAAGCCTTGAGAATTCCATAGCAAGTCTGCAATTGCAACCAACCACTCTGGATATGAATCCACTCCCATAATATGAGAAATTATGTCTAAGAAAACCCAAGGGAAGTAGCATATGACCAGAATTAGTGGGTAAAGCGTGAGCTCCAAGTGAAAGCCGCCTCCAGCCTCTTTGAGTCTTCTGATAACCAATACATAGCAGGTTCCACAGAACAGTATAGCCATTGCAGGCGGAAGATATAGCCAATAGTCTGCCAACGCGTTCGAGGCAGTTTGCCAGCAATACTCTTTATTAAAGTCCCCATCAATGCTTTGAGTGAGAATAAATGTAATTGTCAATACAATTGTCGATGAGAGCAGCGTTAAGGCATATCTTTGATTCATTAGAGCCAAACGTTCAGCGTTGCCTCCTCGAAAAACGACGAGCAGTGCGTGCGCGAAGCAGCAAGTCGCGATTATTGAACCTAAGTATCCAAAGTATTGCAATGCTTCGGTGATCTCGCAAAAAAAAACAGAAGGGTTTTTAACGAATTCGGTTAGAGAAAAGGCTGCGTATGTTAAATCCAATATACAAATCACGATAGCAATTCTGATTAGTGGTTCTCTGGACTTTTTCATCACAAAAATGGATATTAGATTGAAAATACACCCAAAAAGCGATAACATGTTCGGTATTATGATACTCAGTGATTTGCCACTATCCTCTGACATCGAATCTAAGAGAGAGGTCCTTGAATATGTTGGCTTGAATGCTATTCTTTTCGCTGTTACTTGAAAATTTAGCTTTTGCTCGTTGATTTTTATGAAATATACCAAGCTATCAAATAAGGGCTGATCAAAAATATTTTAAGCAGAGGCTGGTAATAGAGATTGTAAAGCACTCAGTCTAATTTTTTTTCTTTTTTCCGATGACCCTCCCTCGATCTAAATTGATTACAAAGCTACTTGGTCGTTTAGAACTGGAAATTGTGATAGTATCAATTAATATTCGAAAAAAGTTTTCGGAGGGACAGAAAGAGACATAAAGGATGAACTTATAATTTTTTTTTCTTTCCGCATCCAATTGAGAAAGTGCGATAGGCACGATTTGAACAATCAAATAGTGATTTGATGCGAGTTTTACGAGAGACGAGTCTCACTATGACTTGATGATGATGGTGTGTATGTTTCATTTCAATTTATTCATTGAAGAGACTGTTTGAACTCTTGTGAATGACTGAAACTGCGCTTCATTCAGTCGATAATCCATCCTTTCAAAAGTAGAGTACATTAAATTGATTTGTAGAAAGGTGATTGCTTTGGAGATTCTCAATCATAACCCGTGTAGATGACGATACGAAGAATTAAATACCGTCGCATTCATTTCCTTCCTATTTTGGAAGGCATCATGGAGAAATGCCCATCAATCGTAATCTAGCTGTTTCTTACAGTATCTTATTCTCAAGAAAACTCCATCCTAGGTCCGAAGAGTGAGTTTACTCTGTGGCAATTCATAAAACTAAGAAGGCTCTTACACTAGGGGAAAACATTGATTAATTTTTTTTTTTAATACCCAGGGCTTATTCAGTATGAATACGAACCTTCTACCCTTATTTCATTAGTTTGAAATAATAACTATAGATTGAATACTTTGAATTTTTGCTATAGACTAATATTATTTAATATTCAACTTCGAAGTGCTTGGCGGTCTTGTTGTGGTGAGTCTTGTTGTGGTGGGTCTTGTTGTGGTGAGTCTTGTTGTGGTGGGTGTGGTTGTGGTGGGTTCTGTTGTGGTGGGTCTTGTTGTGGTGGGTCTTGTTGTGATGGGTTCTGTTGTGGTGGGTCTTGTTGTGGTGAGTCTTGTTGTGGTGGGTCTTGTTGTGGTGAGTCTTGTTGTGGTGGGTCTTGTTGTGGTGGGTTCTGTTGTGGTGGGTCTTGTTGTGGTGAGTCTTGTTGTGGTGGGTTCTGTTGTGGTGGGTGTGGTTGTGGGTCTTGTTGTGATGAGTGTGGTTGTGGGTCTTGTTGTGATGAGTCTTGTTGTGGGTCTTGTTGTGGTGGGTGTGGTTGGTCTTGTTGACTGGTCTCTTGAGGAATTCGACTTCTTCTTCCTCTTGGGAGCTGCCGAACCAGTTCTTTATTCTGTCGAAGAATCCAGTCTTGTTGGTCTTGTTGGATCTGTTGGTGTGGTTGCGTCTGGCGAAGAATTCCAATTCTTCTTCTTGGCCGAACCAGCTCTTGACTCTGTCGAAGAAGCCAGGGGTGGTGGTGGTCTTGTTGGTTCTGTTGTGATGGTGATGGTGGTGGCTGTGGTTGTGGGTTCTGTTGTGGTGGTGGCTGTGGTTGTGGGTTCTGTTATGGTGGCTGTGGTTGCCATGGTGGTGATGGTGGTGACCGTGGTGGTGATGATGTCCGTGGTGGCTGTGGTTACCGTGGTGAGTGTGGTTACCGTGGTGGCTGTGGTTGCCGTGGTGAGTGTGGTTGTGGCTGTGGTTGCCGTGGTGGTGACCGTGATGGTGGCCGTGGTGGTGACCGTGATGGTGACCGTGGTGGCTATGGTTGCCATGGTGGCTGTGGTTGCCGTGGTGAGTGTGGTTGTGGGTTCTGTTGTGGAAGGTGTGGTTTCTGACAGCGAGATCTTCAATTTCTTCTTCTTCAACTCTGCCAGCGACTCTAACGGTAACGTTCTTAGGGACGAAATGCTTGGACTTGTTCCAGAAAGTCTTGTTCTTCAACCAGGCAATTGGGCTGGTCAAGTTGTGGTGTGGCTTAACAATGATGTTGGCCAAAACACTCTTGTTGTGGTGGCGGGTGTGGTTTCTGACTTGGAAGTCATTAATTTCTTGTGAAGCAGCAACTGCGAAGAGTGCTACAAGAGCAATGAAAACGAATTTGTTCATGATTTGATGAAAAATTTTTTTGATTATAAGTTGCTTGAATATTTTGGTTTAAATATCCGAAAAATTAATCTTGAATCAGATTTATTCGGGATCCCGAGTCAATTAGACCTTTTAAATGAAATTACGTCGCACAATCTGTGACGTATTACGGAATAAAACTTTTAAAAACGAGATAAATCAACAAAAAATGGCTCCGGATTCAATTCTTTCATATTGTGGAACGCAATTTTGGCATGAACCCTTCTCTTTTATTTCGAAATCGACTTCCTCTAAATTGAAATCGCGCATGACCCCCATAATCGCTCTCTGACTCACCGAAGGAGCTATTTTTCCAGATATAAAAAGCGTTTTTAATTTGAATTTTGATGAGCGGATTGTCCAGAGCAAGCCTGTTCTAGACAACCCTGATATGATAAATGGTAAAGAAACCTTCAGGAGATCGCGCTCCTACAATAATAGATAAAAATATGTGAATAATCTCTCCATGGAAAGATTCCATTGAGCCTCCATTCACTCATCGCAGTTGACTTCCAATAAAAAAACAGAAACCAATTTATGACAGGCTCCAAGGGTTCTAAAGATGCAATAGTAGAGCTAGTGTGACTGAGCCTTCCTCAGGCAGAGCTCTTTTTTATTTTGAAAAATTTCAGTTGCAAATCTTTAGAACGGAAGAATATTTTGCGAAGACTTCTCTGTTTCTGAGGTCAGATAACTGGACTTGGTGATGTTGGTAGATTCTCGTTATAATTAAACAGGGACTAGGAGGGATATGGTCGATGGCGGCAAACTAACGCATTCATTAGGTGGCAGTTAATTGAAAAACAGATTATGAAAGCAGACTATCTGAATCTGTAACAATGTCTGAAATGGAATAAGGAGGAAATGGAGACAGTATCGCTTTATTCGGACAGAATTTCCTTAGCATGTCGATTTCTACAAAAATAAAACGAAATGTCCCTTAATTAAAATATCCTTATTTTATTTGAATCACTTAATTCTATTTTCGAAATTACAAAATTAGCGATCAATTTGCATCTGCGGCTTAGAGAGGTCATCTGAAAAATTCTCTTAATGTCTTCAATTGCTTCTCCTTCTTTTTCTCAGGAAATAAGGAAACAAAGATAAACAAAGTCTATGGATAGTAGAGACGAGAAATAGTGATTCAATCGGCAGTGATAGCTATTAATTCAAAGCATTTCAAATTGCAGGATATTCTCTCCGGTTTGTACCAAAATTCAATTGGGTCCAAAACCAGAAGACTAACTAATTGAAAGATCAACTCTCAAGCATGGCCAAATGCCAAAAATGGTACTCATTACTTTTAACGAGCAGTTCGTAAATTAAATCGAAAATGGCTCAGGCTGTTCACGTGAGGTATGAACTGTTTATTTTAAATCGGTACCAAGAAGACGAAATAATAGGATGGCTTCGCTTCTCTGCTGATTGGAGTGTTCTCAGGCCGCAATCACGACTAGTATCATTTGTCATTTGAGCTGATTTGCC
>ENA-UOUE01001200-UOUE01001200.1-compost-metagenome-genome-assembly--contig:-NODE-1200-length-17498-cov-6.946501_pt1 | contig 17498 bp, 23 predicted proteins | sample MGYA00238146_ERZ747223 | MGnify/ENA primary metagenome ERZ747223 (study PRJEB28781, sample SAMN06268865) | compost metagenome | isolation source: single cell | place: USA: California, Emeryville, Joint...
CTCAGTTCTTAGCCACAGCGTCTACTCCTCTCAGTCTTCTTAATCCAACGATTTCAAACGCCACCGCTCGATATAACGTCCAAACCGCACTCATTAGTGTGACGAACATTCCTCAATCAATCATCGTTATGTCTCAGCCACCTCCCATTATTTTCGTTGGAGATAGCTTCATTGTTACTACAATTAACCGTATCTCCTCTGGCTCGCCAGTGGGAAGAATCAAAGGGACGGCCGCTGTGACACTTTCTAGTGAGACTGCTTCGAACCTCACGGTGGCTACGATGAGACAAGTGGTGAAACAATTCGCTAGTGGAAGTAACACGTGCTTCACAAATCTTCGCTGATTTTATTATTTTTTTAGATACAAACAACAATCAATTGCAGGCCATTCCGACAGGAAAGAGAGCGACTCTAGATCCTTCAACAACTATCATGGGAGCTGACCGGAAAGGAATCACAAACTATAATCTCCGCTTTATGAGTGGTAATTTGCAGCGATATTACAATTGTTTCAAAGCCATTGTACAGGTCTCCCAGGAACGTATACACTCACTTTCCAAGCTGAAATGGATACGAAAACGGGAGTCAAGGTGAAAAGCGATTCATTTACGTTGCTAAATCGTATCCTCAACGCGAATCTGACCAATGCAAATTCAATGACTTTCACTGCAAAGGTATGATTTATCGTTTTGAGGACGCTTCCTCATATTCATTGTCTCTGTAGGTAGACACCGAGATCCGTGAATATGTGACTCTGCCGGTTCAGCCTCAAATTCAGTTGAGTTATCTCAATGACATTAACGCAGACGACGTAAGGAAGCTGTTCAAAGTGTCGGTTTATAAATACATCGACAACGAGGCCTTGTACACTTATAATGTCAAGCCATCAGATCCGGAGTACAGAAACTTCCAAAGTCGATATATGGATGCCTACAACAATAAATCAAATGGATCAATAATTGGCCAGTTCCAACAACTTATCGCAGTCGTTATGAATGAAGGACTCGCGATAACTGCAATCTCCGAAAAGAATTACCAGTATGACTTCTCATATCCCCAACTGAGCAAAGGACTCGTGCAATTCCAAGACTTTAAGATTCAGTTCCTGGACTACGTCGATTATATGCTCGTTTTCTCCATTGATGGGATCGAGACTGGACCGACACGAAAAATTACGATAAGCTCAGTCAGTTTACCTCCCGGCACGCTTGCGGCGGAAGTATTGCAATATATCATGGTTGTCCTCACTTTCTTTATGGTGTTACTCACAACGAATCCAACCAACCGAAAACTCTGGTACTCCCTCGGAATCGTCTGTATTGTCGTAAGCATACTAGTCGTTGAGTTCTCCGCAAGTGGGCTAGTGTGGAAAATTTTACTCTGTCTCACTTTGGCAGGAACGTTAATCCCTTTGGGCGAAGTGGTATATAAAAGCCATCGAGTTTCTCAAGGAGACAAAAACACAATGGTAAGACTTTTGAAATTGCTATTTGCTGACTTTATGCCGAAAAAATAGTTTTATAGTATCAGAGACCGAACGTTCTATAAGCAAACGAAGATGCAGCTCCGGAACCTATTGCCAGAGCTCAACCTAAATCCGCATCTGATCGCATCACCTACCGAAAGGAATTCGACAAATAAAAGAAAACATGATGAGATGCCGCGAGATGTTAGTCCTAAAATCTCTTGTAAGTTTGAAAATCTACAATGTTTAGCTGATGATTTCTGGTCCTTGATGATGAATCTCGTGTAAATATAATTCCAGAAAGGAATGACGAAAGACAACTGGTAGTTTTTGGCATAAGCGCCAATGAAACCACATCTACATCTATTAACATGAGAGGAGGGCTAAATGACAACGCGTACGGAAGCAAGCAACCAAATATGGAAATTCTGAATGAAATTGAAAACCCTTTTTGCAATAATGAGCCGAAAGCTAAGAGATCTGGGTTTAGTCCGGACAAGACCAACACTGGGCAAGAGATCGGCTTTGACCCTCAATTTATTGAACTGCCAAATGAAAAACAACTCGGTGAACCTGATACCCCTCAGATGCTGAAGCCGAAGAGTAAGCTCGTTCAAGACATCTCGACAAAGAAAATAGAAATTGAAATGGTTAAGAAAAATGAAAATGAAAAAGAAAAGAAGAAACCCGGACTATTTAAAAGATTGATAACACCTTATAGAAAAGTAAAGGAAGACCAATTAATCGACAGCTTCTTCTATCCACAGAGGTTTCTGGCGGCAGTTTTCCTCACCATTGTGAGTATTGGATTCTTTATCTACCTCACATTCGTAGCGATACTAACAGCAGCAGGCGGGTAACCAACTTCCCTCATAAAATCTCCTCTAATCAAATTCTTCATTGGTAAAGGATATCTGCAATGAAGGCCCGAGTCATCAGTTCGACACTAAGCTTTACCAATGCGGCCTTGAACTCCTTATTAGTGCTTAACCCAACAACAGTTTTTAAAGAGGACACGCTTTCTGTGAGCCTCGTCATCGCTGAGTGGGTAGGAGAGCGGTTCCAAAGACTCGCAGTATCGCTGATAATAGGATTTTGGTATAAATGGCTCTTGTTGTCATACAATATCTAACTTATTTTTATAGTCTCAGTGCGATTGCTAGCATCATCATCTACTTTGCTTCCTTGACAACCTTTGTTGCCGATTTCAGAACACGCGTATTAAAACTTCGAAAAGGTGACCCTGAAGAAAAAGAAGCGGTAAAAGACCTTCCACTTACTATGGCAAGCAAGTTTGTTGGCTGTTACATTGGAAATGCGACCTTCGCTTATCTGATCGATATATTTGCCTTTGGACTCTTGTTTACAGTGCTGGTGTATCCATTGTTTTGGCGTGCTCTTTGGGAGTCCCGAGCTGCCATTATTACCGTCGTGGTAGCTGCCGTCATCGCTAAGATAAACAAATTTGTTTCAGAGTTCTATATCGAGACGGTGGTCGGCAAATATCGTAGGTAAATACTCTTACACATTATAGGGTTCAAGTTAATTATTTGTTTTTCTGGAAGATTATGGGCAATAACGGAGTTTGCTCTCATCTATTTATCAGTTGCAGCTTCAGCTCTCGATGAGGTGAGGCGGTACATTAAACTCGTCGCAGTCTCTTTGTATTCTATTTCAAGGCTGGAGAGACCAGTCTACCCTGGGTGGATTTTAAAGGTGGCTAAGCTGGACAATGGATATAACTCATATCTAGCAATGGTGAAGGTGTATCATATGCATAATCATCCTATCCATATCACAGCAGCAAGAATGATGCGTAAATTAAACGAGTTTAGAAATGTCGATTAAATTATCTCTTGTAATTAGTTGAGGGAGTCAAATCGAAGAAAGACGACGAAAGCAGGAAAAAGAGGGTTATTGCGAACCGTGTGCATCTGGCACTGCTGTTGTTAAAAGCTCAAAAGAATCCCGATTTGTTTGAAATTCTGCAGACAGCCAGAAAGAAAAAGCCTCATGCTCTGCCAAATGAGGATATTATGCAACCAAAGAAATGAAATTGCTGATTAGATTCGGAATTAGAATTTTATTCAAAGAGTATGCAAGCAAGCAAGTATTAGTTTCTTCATAATTAGAAAAAAGCGACCTTATTTCGCACATACACAAAATGCATATTAATATGTAAGAGTTAATTGAATTCCAAGGAAATTGAAAATGTGACTCCTTGCTTTCAGAGAAAAGTTGAAGCTTATGTGTGATTCATCTTACTGGAGGTCAATCACCATAAAATATAGTCTTTCTTTTTTCAAATGGTTACTATTGGTTTGATTTCTTTCAATGAAATTAAGCTCACAAACGAGCTCTAATGAACCAGAAAATCTCTTCTTTCAAGAATTGGTATTTGATATGAAATCACAATTGGGATCATATGTTTACAACCGAATGGTGTCGATTTTAGTACATATGGCGATCCTTTTTCTCTAATTTCTATGGACAGCTCCATATTCGATTTATCGGTAAAGTACCGTTGTCCAATTATAGCATTATTGTGTTCATCAATGCTATAATTTATTGACTTGGGAGTACGATCAAAATTTTTACTCTGACGTTGAAATGAAAAAAATACAAAATCGGCATTTTTTTTCTCAGTTACCCAATAGAATGTTTTAACACGAGCAGAGATTATGCTTGAGGATTTTTTCCGGGTAATTGGGCTCCAGAACTCGTTAAGTCATCTGCTATAGAATATAAAAAATTTAATTCAAATTAAGACCACGGCCAAAACAGGCATTTGTACACTTAATACTTCCAAATGCAAACGCTTAACTTTGCTCGCGAAACATTATTTACAGAACCCATGATTAGCTTCAATTCTCATCACTTTTCGCCAAACTAACTATCTTCAGAATTGAAATGCACATTTGTATGATTTTTTATTGATGTAGTCGAAATTTGAGTCCCTCAGAGGGGTCTTCCTTTCATTTTCGAAACGAAAGTTCCAGCTCTAGATTGTGTTTAGAAAGGGGGAGCTTCATTATATATGAAGACTCACTGGAATTAATTTATGGCTGTTTGATTGGAACGGACTCTATTCAACAATAAAATTTATTTTTGTAGATGCTACTAATTGGCAGTGTAATTGAGCAAATTAGAGCGAGTGAGAAAACGACTGTTTTTAGAGGTCTTTCATAAAAATGGCTAAATAGAACACTGTCACACAGCTATGCAACCCCAATGATTCCTTAAGAAGCTCCCTTGCTGATCGAATTTAAATTGATAAATAATAAATATCTCAGCGAGTTGCTAATCAATCAGGGTACGAGAAGTTATTGCTTTGCCCTCTTGAGCTACACCCACTAAATGTGCCTCATCAACTGAAAGATGTGTGATCGGACCAACCCCATAAAGAACGTTCAGCTTTGATTATGTAGATACATATGTGCTTCTTATTGCAAAAATATCTGCAGATCCGGATTAATAGAAGAAGGATATTTGATATTCCCTTCAAATTCGATGAAGCTCCTTTGGACATTTTATAAAAACTGCACATCATCAGAATTCGGCTGCGTAATATGAACCTGATTAAAATAATTTTGGGTACTTAAATCCAAGCGTTCGGTTCTGATTCGTTCTGACACATGACTGGGTAACATCTCTTGGCCTGAGCAGACCATCCTTGAGTGGAATGATCTGAAAAATCAATAAGTTCAATCGATTTGCGTTACTGTTACTAAAAATAAGAAAGACTGTTAGCCAAAACAATCCCTTAAACAGGCCAGCGTTGTAAATAAAAGTAATGTTTTTGAATCTGGCTCAGTTAATTTGTTTTATTCTCCAATAAAAACTCAATACACGGTTTATCATTTTGAAATGAAGAAAGCCATCAAGAAAATCTCGTGGACTCGTTTGCGTAGAATCCCCTCTATTGTTGATCTGGTCGAAGACAACAGCCGTTCTCGATATTTGTTTCCCCTCCTAGCTATGACCTTGTATGCCTTAGTTATGTTCGCGATCGTCAACATAGTGACAGAAGTAACAGTTTCTCAAGACCTCTTCTTCTTATTAGCCGTATTATTAGGAAGATAATACACCTTCCGAAGTCAAACTTTTGCTCCCGCTCGCTTCTAATTACGATACGAATAACTATCTCAGTTACAAATTTCCTGCACCGAGAATACAAGTGAACTCTGCAACCGTAAGCCGTCTTTTATTTGTCAAGTCCTCACTTATCCCTAGGGAAATCTCAAAAATACCACGGTTCTCCTCTTAGTTTCTGATATAATCACCGCAAAAGATGCTTCGGCTCCAGACTGCGATTATCTTACCCGTGCTGAAATCGGAGGAACCTTGGAATTTATCCGACTTGATCAGGTGTGCGCGATTGAAGGGATAAATCTGAACGCGGACACAGATGAAGATGGAATCGCGACAATGAATGATATCGAGTTTAAGAGGGCTCCTCAGGCGACTTATACGCTAAATTTCGCAGTTAGAAATAACGGATCGCTTTTCAAATCTGCGGATTACTCTTTCTTCCTTCAATCGATTGTATCTTCTATGAATGTAACGAATTCGCCTCCTTTCAGTTACGATCTCACGGTGGATCCTCTGTCTGATGAAAACGTGTTCACGACGCAACCTGAGGTCATTGCGAAAGACATCAGCGGCAATCCTGTGGTTGGGAAGAAAATAGTTGCTTTTTCATGGCCAGAGCCCACGTTCTTGTCGTACGGAAGCAATTACAATATCGAGGGTAATAAAGCTTGCTTTGAAAATTGTTTATTTAGAATGTCTTTAATTATCTAGCTCAAAAATTCGCTTGGCTTGAAGGAGCAGTCTCAGAACCTTCTGATGAGAATGGAGTCGCAAAGTTTACCAACTTAAGGGTAATATCAGTTGTTGTGAAAGCCTTTGTCTAATTCTTTATTGTTGGATATAGATTGTTGGTTCGACTTCGAAATATGTGAACATATTCTTCTCTGCTGACGCGAAACAGGTTGCTTCCTGGACACCTGGGCTCAGTATGGGACAAACTCTCTACAAAATCAAAGCTTTCCAGCCAGCCATCCTTCTAAACACAGCTGTGGCAAGCGTAACGATCGTTACACAGCCTTCATCAACAGTTGTGGAAGGAAAGCCATTTGCAGTGCCTCCAAAAGTCCAAGTCTTAGGTAAATAAAAACATCATTAACTGGAATTCATCTCCACCCTAGACGTCAACGGAAGTCCTTTAAAAAGCCGTCTCGTTATCGCAATGATCTCGTATGCCTATGGCGGACGACTTCCTTTTGGATATCTTTTCAAAAAGAATCCTATTACTCATAAAGACCTCGTGAAGCCCATTCCTGGTGTCTATAACTCAGAGTACACCAATCCTGTCCATGAGAATGAGCTTCTTATCCCTCTTCTCACCGACTCGAACGGTGAGGTTGAATTTACTGATATGTACTTTACAGTCTACGGATCAGCAGGTATCCTTTGTGCTGAGATTTTAGAAAATAATGTCATTGAATAGGCACCTTCCGACTAGTGTTTAAATGTGATGGAATCTCCTCACCTGAAACCAATGACATCACTGTGACGACTCAAGTCGCACAGATAAACATCCTAACCCAACCGATTTTGTCTGCCGACCTCTCCAACATCGATTTTAATAAAGATTTCTTCGTTTTCATTGAAGCAGTTGACTCTCTAGGTTACCTTTGTCTCTGGAATGGTTTAATAACCAATCTATCCTTAGGACTTGGAGTTGCAGGAAAAATCCCAACGGTCAGCTTCGCAGCATACGACTCAATGACTAGCACAACGCAGCTCATTAATGCCGCAAGCATGGTTTATTTCGATGCTAATTTAGACGATACGAGGATTGATTTCTCGCCCACAGATGAAAACGGTCTCTTCAAAGCCTTTTTCGATCTGCTTTCCCTTGCTCCTCAAGGCACGAACTCTGATAGGATCTATATGTACTCTCTAATATATTCAGCTCCATAACTAACCCATTGATCTTTTCTCTAGTGAAATTACCCTCACTATCGATGGTGTGAGTGTGACGACCAGAAGAACTGAGATAATCCAGGAAGGAGGTGGTGGGGCCTGCGGGTCGATCAGTCTAAGTTATCCTCCAACAACTCATGTATTGAGATTTTTTTGCATTCAGTCTTCTTAGCGACTGATGATGATAATAGACAAATGGAGAGACTTTAGAAATTAAAGTGGATTTATTCGACGATGCTGGCTATAACCTGGCCGATGTCGACGAATTGGAATTAATGTTTAAATACGTAAGTACAGGAACCCAGCTCAGCAGCGAGACATTTAGCCCTTTTAGCCCACTAATCATATCAGCTCCGGCGTTGAGTGGGGGATCCTACACTTTCTCGATTCCAAACTTTCAAGCGCCAACAGGAATGCTTTACTACAGAATCAGAGCTGTTTCTCTCGATGATTCGGCAGGAACAACTACTACTTCATCTACGAGCACTACTGATGAAGCTGCTCTCATTGAAGCGAATGCAAACGCTATTGATATTGACGAGGGAGATGGGAGTGGAGATACAGCTCGCGATCAATATGTTGAAAATCTGGCAGCTTCAGGAGTGGCAAAAGTCTACTATAGCAAATTCTACACGTAATTCATTTATTGGTGAATCAAACTCTTAAATTAATATCATTTGAATTATAGGATAACTGTGACAGAGCCTTGGTCTTTACAAAAGATTGAGACCACCTGGACCTACGATTCAGCAGATTATAGACAGCTAATGATGGATTCGAGCACCAAGACCTGGAGTTATTCACTTGTGCTGACGTTTTATGATGCGTACGGCTTACCCATCCCAAATCAGAACTTCTTGATGGGATACAAATTCCTTCAAAAGCCTTGGTACCTCGCAAATGCAACGACATCATCATTCTTCAAATGGAGCCTTATCAGCAACCAATCCACAACCGATACCGTTGGCCAAGTGAGCGTGACGTAACCCTTTTCGAAAGAGAATTGTTCATATTCACAAAAAAAAATAGGTTAACTTTTACACAAGGAAACCCAGGTTTCTATGCGCTAAATATTTGGTGTGGCAGTGTCTACACGGATCCTATTTTGTTGCAGGCTAAGTTACCCCCGGATTGGAACATCCAGATTCTCACAAATCCCACGACTTCTTATACCGCTTCCCAAGGAACACCGACCGGAGTGTATCTGTCAAGTGTATAAAACTAAATGAGGAAATTCAATCTAATCGGTTATTAATTAAAGGTGACAGTGCGAGTCCTCGATATGAATCTGGATGGAGTTGAAAACGTCATGGTGTTGGCTGTGGCAGAGAGCAACGTCACTTCTACAACAAAGAATGTGATGATCGACATCACAGACACTCCAGATGAAGTGGATCAGACTCTCACTTTGAGTCCGAATAGATTCAGAGTAATTCTAATGGTCTAACAAAAAATCATCATCATTGAACATAGGCAATCAGAACAAACGGAATTGGTATCGCGGAGTTCACCCAACTGTCTGTGATAGATGTCATGGGAACTCAGTGTGTCTAGTAATAATTTCCGCAAATTCATGATTGATTAACGGTTGTTACCCTTGAAGCTTCAAATTCCTTATTGGACAAAAGGGCGACTTGTACACATCAGCTCCAACTGCTACTCCTATTTGTTTCAGGAATTACGGAGTGGTGCAATTTGCGAGCTTCAGCTACAGTAGAGTTATTTCCCAGGATAAGCAGCTGGTTAATCCTATATCGATCCAGGTGACCTATTATAGTTACTTCTTTATTGACAGAATCTTTCACTAGCTCATCAAACCCAATTGGGATATCAAAGCTCCCGTCATAGTAGTCGTTGCTCCATACTGGGTCAATGGGAAGTATATCACGAACCCTTTCCTTTACAGCTTGCGAGCCATGAAGTTCCATGTTTGCTCCTATGTCGATGGAAAGTACGATTTATTGATCATAATTTGCTTTTCTAAGGCCCAACAATAGGATTCTTAATCGCATGTCAGGCTATTGCAGTCCAACAATCTCTAATCTGAACAGCCGTTCAACCACTTCGACCACAGTCAGCATCCAATTCACAAGCTTGAAATGGGTTGCCTCAAGCTCCCAAACTCAGTTCTTAGCCTCTTGCTCCACTCCTCTTTCTCTTCTCAACCCGACGATTTCGAACGCCACCGCACGATACAACGTCCAGACATCGCTGATTACTGTCTCGAATATTCCTCATTCAATTATCATTATGAGTCAGCCGCCTCCCACTGTTTTCGTTGGAGACAGTTTCATTGTCACCACGCTGAACCGTATCTCCTCCGGTTCACCAGTAGGAAGAATCCAAGGCACAGCAGCAGTAACACTCTCAAGCTCAACAACGGCTTCTTTATCCTCCTCCGCTATGAAACGAGTCCTGACAAAATTCTCCACTGGAAGTGATTATTACTTCACGCCAAATCGTCTGATTTATTTGTTTGATTAGTCACCAGCAGCTCAGAGATCGAGTCTCTCAATGCGGGTACCGGAAAGGGCGCTACGCTTGACCCTGCCACAACCACTAGTGGAGCTGATCGTAAAGGAATTACACACTATAATCTGCGCTTTATTAGTGGTATGTAAAAGATATTTAGTTCTTTTGTATGAAATTGTGATGGATAGGTCTTCCTGGGGAGTACACGCTGACATTCCAAGCTAAAATAGATTCGAAGACTGGAGTCATGGTGAAAAGCGCCGCATTTACAGTGCTTAATAGAGTTCTGAGCGCCAATCTTACCAATGCTGATCAAATTACATTCAAATCAGAGGTAATTATTTATTTATCCTCAAACCGATTTCTGATGACAATCATCCCAGGTGGACACCGAGAACGGTGATTACACTACTTTGGCCGTACAACCTGAGATTCAGCTGAGTTACTTGAACAACGTCAACGCAGATGACCTTAGAAAACTTTTCAAGGTGTCAGTTTACACTTATATTGATAATGAGGCCCTGCGGACCTATAATGTTACTCCGGCAGAGCTTGAATATAAAAATTTCCAAACTCGATATCAAGAAGCCTTCGATAATCTAACAGCCGAAGCGAACGACCCTACTTCCGAGCTGACCAAAATGATCACAAACATTTTGAACGGAGGCACATCTTCAGCTGAAAACAAAGAACTGGGCTACAGCTATGACTTCGCCTATCCACAAATCAACAATGGGCTGGTGCAATTCCAAGACCTCAAAGTCCAGTTTTTAAAGCCGGGAGATTATATGCTCGTATTCTCTGTGGATGGTATTGAGACTAGTCCAACTCAGAAAATTACGATCAAAAAGCCTACTGATGCTGGAACTCTAGCGGCGAACGTGCTTCAGTACATCATTATCGTTCTTACCTTCTTTTTTGTGCTGCTTTCAACCGATCCAGTTCATCGAAGATTCTGGTACATCCTTGGAACTGTGTTTGTGATTGCCAGCATAATCGTCGTGTCTTTCACAAGTTCTGGACTAACATGGAAGATTGTACTCTATATATTGATGACAGGAATTATCGTCGCCATGTTAGAAATCATTTACAAAACCCGTCAAGTTGACAAAGGAAAAGAAAACACAATGGTAAACTTTCTAATCCCAAACAGTTCTGATGTAGTGATTTTTCCTATAGTTCTATAGCATCAGAGACCAAACGTTCTATAAGCAAACAAAGATGGCCCTATGGAACGTCATACCAAGACATCTCCCTAAAGCGAGGAAAATATCGCTAAGACTAATGGCCGGCCCTGAAAACCCTGAAAATGGAGACCAAATCAATATTGAAGAGCCAAAAATCTCGAACCGGAATAAACATGACAGTGATGACATTTCGCGTAAAAATAATTCATCTTTCCCCTTGAAACTTACGATAAATCTCCTTAGTCACTGACATTGTAGAGCCTACTACCAACATTGTTCCCTTTGAGACAAACTTCAAAAACCTCATTGTTGTGGCTACAAAAACTGCAGACAACACAATAAACCTTGGACGAAGAGCAGCAAACGAAGGGTCGCCTCAAATTCGAACACCCTTTAGAGGTGACCCTGACAATCTCTTCGCTGAAACTGAAAGAGAAAAGCAAATATTCGATCCTGATAACGACATGATGCTAAAAGGACAATCGGATCATCCTGTCTATGAAGATAAACCTGTTCTAGAGATAAAGTTTAACAACGACGATGATCGTCCTCCGAGAAAAGATGATCAAATACCAGTTGAACCTGGAAGCGCCGATATTTTACATACTGAGACAAATGCGATAGCATCAGAGGATGAACCCAAGAAAAAGCCAGGAGTCACTAAAAGACTGCTCATGCCTTACAGAAAACTGAAAGACGAGCAGCTATCTGATGGCTTTTTCTACCCGCAACGAGTGTTAGCAGCCGTGTTTTTGACAATCGTGACGATCGGATTCTTTATCTATCTGACATTTGAGGTCATCATCATTGCTGCAGACAGGTAAATCCAGAGTGTTGGACTTCTTTTTCATAGGATTTATAGCATTTCTGGTATGAAGACTAAAATCATGCTTGCTACATTCCAATTTATGAACGCCGCACTGAATTCCTTGCTGATTCTTAACCCAACTGCAAGTTTCTCAGAAGATACGCTTTCTGTAAGTGTAGCTGTCGCGCAGTTTGTTGGCTATCAGTTCGAGCTGCTAGCGGATGCGATCATAAGAGGATTCATGTAAACGTCTTTCCTCTTTGCTACAAGAACTAATCTATATGAACGAAATTAGAATGAGCGCAATTGTCAGTATCATCATATACATCTTAGCGCTTAGGACCTTCACTAACGATTTTCGAACCAGAATTTTGAAACTCCGAAGAGGAGATCCTGAAGAAAAAGAGGAGATTGAGAAAATTCCATTGAAGCAATCAAGCCAATTTGGAGGCTTCTACATTGGAAATTCAACCTTCGCCTACCTCGTCGATATCATTGCTTTTGGGATCCTGCTTTCAATCCTGAATTATCCTTTGTTCTGGAGAGCCCTTTGGGAGTTGAAGCCTGTCATAATCACGGTTATCGTGGCTGCTATCATCAGCTGGCTTACGGAGTTGCCTTTGAAGACATTTATTGATAAGGCAGTAGAGTATAGAAGGTAACTAATACTAAAACGAATTCAACTTATAATAAATATTTTAGATTATGGGCTATCGCAGAATTCATTCTCATCTACATGTCAGTCGCAGCTGAAGTAACTGAGGCGTTGAGTCGATTCATTAAGTTATTTGCGGTCTCCTTGTACGGAATTTCAAGAATTGAACGGCCTATGTACCCTGGCTGGATTTTACGTATAGTGAAGCTGGATAATGGATACAATTCCTATCTAGCCATGATAAAGATGTACCACCTGCACAATCACCCAATGCACATCACGACAGCTCGCTTACTCAGTAAAACTAAGATTTTATGATGTGGTGATGATGAATTATTAGTGGAGGGAATACAAGCCAATAAAAACGATGGAACCAAAGACGAGCTGACGCTTAAAGCAGAGAGAAAGAAAAAGCTTCTCGCGAATAGAATGTGGCTTGCGATCTTCTTGCTAAAAACCATGTCAAATCCTCAATTGTTCAAGATGATGACAAACTCAAGAAAGAAAAAGACACATATGCTATTGAAAGATGTTTGCGCCTAGAGAAAAAGAGAAGTTAAGTAAAAAAATTCTGTGGTTGACTCCGCTCGGATAGTAGAGGTTAATCATCGATTAGATAAGGAAGAAAAATATTAATAATTTATTATTTTCTCAAAGTCATTGCTCGTACATGAATTTTATCAGCAAATATCATATTCTATCAATATTTTTATCAAATAACATTTCTAATATGAAACAGGAATTCTGATATCCTCTGGTCTGGTGCAAGTGTACATCCATTTCAATCTCCTTCAAATTTCAAGAAAAACTAAACAATGATAAAGTGGTATTTCCATCCATTACTGGGAATAGTGTCAAGATCAATATTGTCTTGTTTCCGAAGTGGCTGTATTTCTCACCAGAAAAATCCTTAGAAGAGATGCTATATTAAATAGACGTATAGAATTTATCCTAGGAAAATGACCATTCTTGAAAGTAACGAAAACGAGCTTCAGATATATTTTATCACCCAAGGACCATTTATTTATCCATTCTTAAACAAACTAATCAACAGCTCGAAAGATAATAAGTGTTTTTTGGTTATACTGATATGGATTTGGGTCTGATCTCATCGCAGCGATTCGTAAAAGGCTAAGGGGATCAAGTTTTTGTGGGAATTATGTGCTCAATATATTTGTAGCCAGCAGTTCATATTTCATTTTTTTCAGTCTCAGCTCATGTAATAATAAAGTAATCAAATAATTGCCACTGAAAGAAACTCCAATTTATCACAACAATTGCAGCATAATACAATTTTCACATTTAAAATACCTCGTTCACATCGAGTTGGTCTACAAGGTCATCAATGGCCAACGAAACTTTATGCATGCTCAAGAACTCTTTTTTGATCTCGTCATTAATCTCTCTACGACTCCTCTTGCTTTGAGCTTCTGCTTCCATTTCAGCTTTCGACTTCTGATTGTTCTGGTTTGAAACCTTTCTCGTCAATTGAATCCTATAATGATCCCATTGAAAACATGCTCTCACAGCTAGAAGTATAATTACGCGGAATCCCACATATTGGTTGGGCGGCAATCCTTTCGACTGAACGGATTGAAAGACATTTCTGACTGAGCTTTCATCTTTTGCTTGTAGAGCACCAGTTGAATATCCTTTTCAGCCTGCAATTTCCTGGCCTTTTCGTTAATTTGGTCAACGGTATCTTGAGCACTCGCTCTCTTTTTCAGCGCAGCATTCATTTGTCTATGCTTTGCGATTTCTTTCGCCAGCATCTCCTTTCTAACCCCCAGCATTAGAACTCATTTCTATAACTCATAGTTTACTCAGCTTTCACTTCCACCTTTTCTGCGTTCTGATGCAATTGAAACTCGAGATCATTCAATTTGTTTTCCAAAATTTCTATTTCTTCCATTGTGAACATTTCACCTTTCCTCCTCTTCTCATCAAGACGTTTTTTTACCATTTCATTGATTTCTTCATCAGTGTACTATATGACGCAGAACACGTTAAATCTGGGAGTCTTTGTCTAAGTTACTTTATGATTGATAGCTTTTTTCAATTCCGCGAATTTTTCCTTGATTCTCTTGAGAGTTGGAGGCTTTAGTTCATACTGTGGTGAAATATTCAATTAAATTTTGCTTAGAAAGCATCCGCTCACCTTTTCAAGCTTAAGAATCCATTTGTTGAACTCGGACTCTGTGAACTCAGAGTTTGAAATATGAGACATTCTGTACTCTATTTCTCTCCTCGCGTGCTTGAGAACCAAGTATTTCGTGGTCTCTTTCGTCTCAATCAAATATTTCTTGTTCGGAATGTCTTTCACACCTGCATGTGATCCGCGTTCAATACACAATAAGTCATGAAAACACAGAACCTGTAATCTCAGCGACGACATAACTGGAGACTGCGCCTGCCTTCGCGCTGGTATCCGAGGCTCGAACAAAGCATCCAACGACAACTTTCTCAAAGGATGTGTGCGAAATCTATATTTTTGTGAGGCTATTGAGAAATCTTCCCTGTTATTACCAGCTGCTCGATGAGTTTTCTCGAAATTCTAATGCTTTCTAAATTCTCCCTTTTCAACTCGCCTTCTTTCTCGGGTTTTTGGACGGGGATAGTTTTAGATTCTTTCTCAGTTTCTTTTCTCCTCTTAGTTTTGGTCTCACCGTCATCATATTCGCTATCTTCGCCACTCATTTCTTCACTGGTTTCGGTATCTTCTGCCTCTTCTTCACTGGATTCCTCGTCTTCTCTTCTTTTCTTTGGAGCTCGATCTTGACGTTTTCTCTAGCAGGCACTATGAAAAAATTTAATGGATTATTGCGATACGTGGAGGTCCGAGAGCGCGGATTTTATCTTATCAGTTTTATGCCCTTGGGAAGGCTCTTGGTCCTGAATCGGTCAGAATTATTTGAATATTGCTTTGGTGGGACTTCTTACCGCTAGTTAATTCGATAGTTAGATACGATGGGGAGAAGTAGAATACCTGCTAGCTCACTCTTTAGCTTTCTCTTCCTTTCTTCTTCCTTTCGCCTTGAAAATTATGAGAATTTTGCAAAAATTCCTCATTGAGTGTTACTTTTCGAATCTTTCTGCGAGAATTTTTTCTCTTTGAACCTCAGGCATGTTCTCAAGTTTCTCTCTGTCGTCTTCGTCCTCATAAAGGTCGCTATAATTAAGTTCTCCATCAGAAAGGTCTTTGTTATCAGCTAGACGAAAAAGTTCCTTATTGCAAAGTGCACTGAGGAGAGATCAGCGTTACGCTTTCGGAGTCTTTGGGCACCTTTCTTGAGACGAGACTTTGGCTTCTTCTCGTCTTCCTTGGGTTGTGTTTGTGGTTGGTTTGGGTTATGTGATGGAATGAGATCTGACATGAAATATTCTCTTGCAAATTAATAAATTCTAATATAATAGATTTGAAGAATGTCTGAGAAAATGGGCACTTTGCTCGCGTTTTGCTATGACGCTCAGAGAGACAAGATTTTTATCAAATTGACGACTCTGATTGTGCGGTAATGAGGAGGCTTAACCTACTTACGAACAAGTGAGAGTATTATATATCATGGGCAAGCAAGATGCGAGCGATTTGCAAAATTTTTTGAAAAAGCGTTGATTGAGTATGAGTTTAGTGATCAGTCTTTGAGTTAACTGATGCGCTAGAGAAAACAAAAGAAATTCATTTCATTTTGAATTTGCCAGCTAAAGCCACTGCCAATGCAATTGAACTAAGCCGGGAGATATATTACTTCTCATTAAAATCCACGCTGCTCTCACTTAGTTGACAAATTCGATGAATTTCTGTCCCAATGCTAATTAATTGAACTTATCACTTCTCTCTTTAATTTGAAATTTAGCGCGATACTTTAATGAAATGGATTTGATTAAATAAAAAAAGGGTTACTAAAAAACCCTTGGATAAGTAAGACAAAAAAGCAGTCTACTCAAAAAAATGGCCTTCTTATGTTTCATAAGAAAAATGGCCGCCATGAATTCAGCAATACCAAGGAAGCAAGCAATGAAAATCTATCAGCAAGCCTTAAATCATAAGAAATTGGATCTCATTTTCACTGATAAAAAAAAAGGCGTACAATTGCACTCTTCCATCATTTCGAGACAAATCTCTAAATTAAGTCATACAACATCACGAAAACTTTTTTATCCCATCTCTCCTCAAGCGGCTCTTTCTAAACGAAGAAGCCGGACCCGTCAATCTCTAATTGGTTTGATAACATTAAATTATTGCATAAAGCTTCCATTAGCAAAATGTTCCAACTCTAAAAATAAGAAAAGCCAGCCTGAATCGAATTTAAGAAAAGAATAAAATGCGAGGCCTTGTACCCGCTGCCGAAGTGCACTGTCGAAAAATATTTAATTGTTTGCTATGTCCCAGGTATCCCAACTATCTGGTGCTCACTGCATCATGGGAAAATAGCCAAATTTCAAGATACTCGGACGAGGAAACACTATTTGAGAATTAAAATCACAATCTTTTGTCTCTACACACACGATGAGTCTCCAAGAGCTCCAATAGCCGGGAACTTAATCAGTTGCGAATGCAACTACGGTGTATTATTGCACCGAATGTATTATTGAGCATTTTTTTGGTGTTTGCTATAGATATATATACATAGATTGTAGATTTGCCTAATAAAAAAGAGGCTTCGCTTTAGGGATTAGTTAAATGCCCATCCTTATCTTATAGCCAATGAGAAAAGCAATGACATTTTCTGATTCATAACAACATTTCTGAATTTTTAGTGAGTATTACGCTATTTTCCCTCGCATGCGATTCGAACCTAAGAAACTCTTTCCCAAGAAAGCAAATGATCAACATTGTGGATTCTACACCCATTTTCTGAGGCATAAATTCACTGACAGTGATATAGAAGTGTCACATTGAAAATTTCGTCATTTCACCTT
>ENA-UOUE01001201-UOUE01001201.1-compost-metagenome-genome-assembly--contig:-NODE-1201-length-17493-cov-12.373794_pt1 | contig 17493 bp, 15 predicted proteins | sample MGYA00238146_ERZ747223 | MGnify/ENA primary metagenome ERZ747223 (study PRJEB28781, sample SAMN06268865) | compost metagenome | isolation source: single cell | place: USA: California, Emeryville, Joint...
GGATAAGAGTAGTCAAAGACTCCATCCTGAATCTTATAAAGGCTAGAGTGCGCCTTGGTTGTAAACCATGTCATATCATACTTTTTGGTATCGAAACCTTGGAATTTGATCATTATTGAAAAATTCTTGCAGGAGAAATTAAGTTGTTGAGGTTTAATTATTAACATCCTCAAAGACGTGTTCACATAAAAAATAAAAATTTCTTAAACCAATCAGCACGTTTTATTGAATCCGTTATTCAATTTTCTGCACGTTGTGGTTTCGTTCCTTAGCAACGAGAGGCAGCAGGATCTCTGAATCATGACTCATTGGGATATCGACCCATTCCTTAAATAAGGACTACTATAGCAGATGACAAAGTATTAGTTTGCAAACTCATAATGTCCTTTACTTCCTTGGCCTGGCCAAGAAAGAAAATGAAAAAGTGCCAATGACTTTAAGAGCTTAACAGTTCATTTGCAACTAAGTTTCACTAACATATTTTGTAGGCATGAGTTATATATTTTTTTTTCAGTTTCGAATGTTTTGATTTTGAAATCAAAAAGACTCTTAGAAACAAACGTGTTAATTAGAATGATAAATTCTAAAAAGCATTTTAAAAATAATTCTCATCACTCACGAAAAAATTATCCTTCAAAAAGAACTCGTAATGGAATTTAGGAGGAGGTTTTGATAGCAAACTGCTGCCGATGTATTATTTGCTGCCTATATTTCTTTCATTGGCATGACTTTGTTCTATAGTTATCAACAAGAATAACTATGCCATATGAATTTCGAGGGGATACTACACATTAAGAACTTCAAGGATCAATGACTTAACTAAATAAACAATGTTTAAGGTTTCTGCGGTTCATTTGTGTATATCGTTTGCTTGGGAAGAAATCCTTATTAAATAGATTAAATATATAGATCAAACTATCAACTTTCTCCCTATTAAATTTACTCTGGGTAGTTAATTCATAAGTAGGAATCCAATGAATGAATCTCCTATATCAAATTTCTCATACTTCTTAAAGTGCTTACTAACACAGCCTGTGAAATATTCTTCTGTATGTCTCAATGACTGGAATATGACGAGCTTATCGCCAACCGTCATCCCCTTCTCCTCCAGAATAGGATTGCTTTTCTTCAGTGTCGCAGAAATGCTAATTTTATCATCAACTTCGAGTGGATCTAAATCTTCAGGGGCAATATCAATCAGCCTCAGTTTCTCATTGAAGTATCCATTAACGAGGTCAGTGTACCCTTTCAGCATTTCTGTCATATCCAACCTTTCTCTCACCTGAATAGTCACAAACACACAGCCATTTTCACCGGCTATTTTCTTCAACAGTGACAAGATATCATCAGGATGGTAATTGTAGACGGTTAATCCAAGCGAGACAAATCTTGGAATGTCCTCACTACTACTAGGAGTAAGAACTTCAGGCAAGTCTTCAAAGCTACTCAGGATTGGATCAACCTTGATTTTTTGATCCTCAGCATAGCTTGCAGACATTTCCAAAAATCTTTGGTTGATGTCGACTGGTTTGTACACGAAGTCTTTCTCAGTCTTGAAAAGCTCATCAAAGAAGTATTGCTCTTTGTGAGCTGACCCTGGTCCGAGGTCAATATACTCGAATTTTTTGGGAAGAAAAGAGACCAAGTCCTTAGCGACCTTGATGAGGAACTCTTTTTCAGGAGTTGTCACGAGCCTTTCATAAGGATTGCCGGCTTCTTGCTTTTTTTCATAGTGGGCCGCAGCGACAGGCTGATATTCAAGACAAGGATAAGTGTAATCAAAGACCCCATCTTGAATCTTATAAAGGCTAGAGTGCGCCTTGGTTGTAAACCATGACGTATCGTACTTTTTGGGATCGAAACCTTGGAATTTGATCATGATTAAGTATGAGAAAGAAGTTTTTCCGAGAGATAATTAAATATTTGTAGGTTTAATTATTATATCCTCGAAACAACTTGCTTAAATAAGCTTGTATTTTTTTAAAATCGAACTTTTCTTAACAGCGTTACTTGATTTCATTTCTTCTTAACTCAAGAGCAAGTTATCAATCCACAAATCGTAAAATTCCTAACGCACACACGACTCAAAATCGTTTTTTCTCTCTACATTTCTTATATTATTTTGGGTCTGCTGTGACAGCGTCCGAGTATCAGGTTTCAAAATTGTTCGTTTGTTTGAATAACAATGCCGAAGGGACTAGCCCAGACCACAATCAAGGTTTTTCTTTAGTCAACTCACTACATATCTAATTACTCGCTTCCTTTTCATTTGGTGTTGTTGTGTCATACATTAAAAACATCCTGGATATGTAGGATAAAAAGAACACTTTGATCTAGCAAGAAATCTAATTCTGATCATGATAATTAAAACCTATTAAGTGGTCCAGTGAATCCTTCATTGGAATTTCGATATGCGTTGCAGTAGGTATCCTTATCTGATCCACTATTCAATGGAAAGTTCCTATCTCCAAGTCCGTTGAACGGCTAGCATCTCTATCTCTAAAGCCGGTGCACCACTCCACTCTATCTCCCTAATCTCCCTTCTAGCACTTTCTTAGCGTTTTCCGCACATCTAAACTGAGAGCTTTGGAGTTTCATTGACAGAATACAATGAATTGTATTGTCTAATATCTACAGAGTATTGAGAGTCATCTGACATGAGTTAAAGTCATGTCTCCAAAAAAAAAAGCATCTCAATTTCAACTGATAAATTCATTAATAGTATTGATATGGTTTTTTTTTTCAAAGTTTAAATTCTAAACCTATTTTCAGATTGAAGAACACTTTTAATTATTTAAATTTTATTGCCTTTATTAATTCTTGTCAAATTTTCACTTGATAAGCCAGTGTTTTAACAATTTGTAGAACACATTTAGAACCGAATTAAAAATTATTGATTTGATAGTTCGAAGTTTCTTTAGCAGCCCGCTGACCTTTTATCCAAGTTGGTCAGGATCACGACATCCTACTCAAATCTGACTTGAAACTCTGCTACGGTGTAGTTTAACCGTGCTACTTCTTTCGAGAAAGTAGTAAGAGTGGATTATCAAAATAACAAGTAAATGCAGCAAGAGTCCCGCAATAGAAACCTGTTATGAGGTTTCGGTTCCTTTTCATTGCGATACCTGCGAAAGTAGAAAAGTTTTCAAGATCCAGTAATGTTCAGTTTTTAATGAAGGTTTTGTGAATATTCACCTTACACATGGCTTGAGAACCTTTCAAGCATGTTCAAGTGGATTGGAGCTTAAATAAACCAAGAAGGGAGAGAAGAGACGATACATAGAGGACTAAAGTGGAACCTTGGTTCGAATTTTAAAAAGCTCAAGAAACTGCGCTTGTGGTCAGAGAGAGGAAGAGAGAGTCACGTCTCATCCCTCTCTTATGTGACTTGTGAAAAAAATTAACAGATACTTGACCGAACTGGATACTATTATTCATATTTTGGCAGATCAAGGATAATTTAACCCGCTTATGAACTTTACTAATCCTTGTATCTCTTTCGGAATGTGTCTCTTTCTGAATAGGTCCATTCTATGCCTTTACTTAATCAGAGGATTATTTTTTTTTACTTGCTTATGTGAGAAGAAAAATCAAAGGGTATTGCAACGATAAAAAACTATTCTTGTATCCAATTTCATTCTTGCCGAAATCAACTAAAATCAAAGTGGTTTCGAAAATTTGCGAAGATTAAGCAAAGAAAGTTGACAGACTGTTCAATCTTGAAGAAAACATGCTCAACCATTTCCCTTGAAAAAGTTAAATTTGTAATAAGAAAGAGGTTCATGTTTTTTATCCTCCATGAGCAAATCAAAGACTGTGCTTCTCAACTCATTAGGATTTCATCACATTAGATCTATTTGAAATACATAATTCCAAATCTATTATTATTGATTGTTGATCGTTCTCTTCTTGATTAATTACACTAAAAGATTGATCAAAATTAATTCAGATTGTTCATTCCAAATCAGACTAATAGCTTTAGATGCTTGAAAAGCGTTGAACAATTAGTTTTTTCTGCCCTGCACGAGACTCCTGGAGTTTTACTTTTAGACAGGTGATTTATCCCCATAAAGATCGCATATTAACGAAAATCATTATTGCTTCACCTTTAATATTTTCTCCCAATATTGATATTTTTCTTGTTCAGGATACAATAGCAATTCATACATAGTAACTATATTTCAGAATTTCATAATGGGCATCTTATTGAGGTGCCAAGACCTGTGATAAACAAGAAGAATAAATGACCATATAAAGATCGTTAATTTTCATTAATCACGAGGAAATTCCAGTGGAGAGACGCTCACAGGTTTCCCAGATGATCAAACGAGCGAGTTGTTTGACTATATAACAGAAACTATTTAGTTGATAGACAAACTATTTCACTACGCAAATTTTGGAAAGTGAAAGCCTTCCTCATTATCTTGATGAAACTGGCTCGTATTTTCCTCTCTTACATATTTACTTCCGCAGGGCATTAATCTGACGATCTTTTTATCCTTTTCCTCTTATTTGTTTTGCGGAGAGAAAGAAAGATCGAAATCAAAGACTGATTTGTTAATAAAATTATTGGTACATATTCTTACAAGTGTCAATATATTATTTGATTCACCTCTATCGGAATCAGACATCGAAATTTGTCACAATATTGAAACAGGCAACGTGTAATCAAGGCTATATATGTCAAAAAATTGAAAAGACATATCTGCTCCATCAGGAACATATCCAGGCCGCAATTTGCTGAGAGTTGTAGCTTGGGAAATCAATGGTCGAGAAATCAAGTCCAAAATTTTTAATGTATTTCACATAAATCGCATCGAAATTTGCGAACCGTGTGCTTTTGAAATCGAACCAGCTCTCCGACAACGTCTGAAGGCATCTTTCGAAATCCTTCTTGCTATGGACCGCTAAAAACACTTTATATTTCTGAACACACTCGCTGTTGAGGGTATATTCAAGCTGAAGGCACGCCAAGAATAAGCATGTGCTTGCTAACAGAGAGGCGCTGTATCTATTCGTCGAGGAACTCATCAGGATAAAATCGCAAAAGAACTAAGATAATGTTTATTAGAGAGGAAATTCGCTTTAATTCAATACCTTAGAAAGTACTTTAACGTTATCGTCGACTTGGAGCAGCGAGTGATATATTTTTAAAAAATGAAGGGCTGTAGGAGCGTTTAAATCGAAACTCAGCAGTGTGAGTATCTCTTTCTCCATTGCCACGATCTGCTCGGCGGTGTACTCATCAGCAGTGATTTCAGCGTAGTCTTTTGAGTTTTCTTGTTGGTAATGCTCTCGGGATCGCTCGAAAAAAGCACTAAATTAGATAAAATTCAATGACTTCTAATCAGATAAAAGGAAGCTTACTCAGCGACTTTCATGCAAGTGATTCCTACCAGCTGTAAATTCGCCTTCGTGACTTGCATTTTGCTTAAGCAGCTATTATTGGGAGTTAGTCATATGATAAATCTATTAAAGAAGTACCGGTCAAGGTAATTGATACATAAGTGTAATGTTTCTTCTTGATGCTCGAAATACATGTTAACCTCAACAAACCACGCGACAAGAACGCGTCTCATCGCATCAGTGATATTTTTTTGTGACGCAATGAAATTTTCAAGAGGCCTGAAGTTCTTTTCAAGTTGACTCATATGGTAAAACGACGATATCAGATAACAATCGGATTCGAAAGGGATTTTGAAATAAGCCGTTCCCTGCGGCTGAACTATTCCATGATTATACATTGATGCGTCAGGATGATAGCAAAGCATCATCTCCTGTCTGACTTCATCAAAGAATTGATGCTTCAACAACGCGTCCGCAGTCCAGCGCTTCTGCGGATTAAAATGCAAGCAGTTCCACAATACCTCAAGCCCCTCATAGCCAAGAACATTGCCGAGGCGCTCAAGTGTAATGAAGACTAATTCGCGGTTGGGAAGAAGCTCTGTTGCTAGTTTTTTATACTCAGGCGAGTCTTTTGGGTATGTAATATGAGGGAAAAACACTGACCTCCAAGAAGGGAGCAGAGGCGAGCTGGTTTCTTCAATGGAGTTCTCATCACCTGTGTTTCCAGTGAGGCTCAAAGCCTGAAAAAGATGCTCGATCTCGGTGAGTCCGTTGAAAAGTGGCACAGAAAGCGCGAGTTCAGCCAGCAGACAGCCATAGGCCCAAATATCCACTTCGTAGGAATACATTGGTTTCCGCAATAAAAGCTCCGGTGCGCGATAGCAAAGTCGATGGATCTCTCTCCCTGATCTCTCACGATCTTTCGGATCCTAATCACGAGTTAGAGGGAGGCAGTTTAAGCTTCGAGTTACCTCTGGAGTGTAGCTAATATGAGGGATAGATGTGAGCTTGCTCAGAGAAAAATCTGTGATTTTGACAATGTTATTGCTGGTGATGAGAATATTGTCAGGCTTCAAATTCCTATGAAAGATTCCTCGATGATGGAGATACGAAATGCCTTGCAGAATCTGAAATCCGAGTTTTTTAATCGTCGGCAATGAAATGCTTCCTCCCGCGTTAAACTGACTTTCTTTTTTACTAAGTCTGTAATCAATGTGATGCTCAGAGGCACGTTTTCCCGCGCTCCAAAACATGAATTCCCGCATGTTGAATTCCTGGTATTCACTGCAAATATCTACTGTATGTGCATTGACATCAACGTCCCGAATCCTTGGGAAGGGAGCTATTAGACATAATTCTAATAAATCAATTTACTTGTTTATATTTGGGTGGTCAAGTGAGCGTAAATAGCCAATTTCTCGAAGTATTGAGGAAGGGATACCATCGTCGTAGCCCGAATTGATCTTCTTGAGATTGATCCTTCGGACTAAAAACTATAATTAGTTAGTTCAAGCTCTATTTAGAAGAGACAATCTTACTTTCTGAGATGTTAGTCTCGATCTGGCCTGAAAAATAAATCCTTTGGATCTCCTTTGCGCGATGAATTTCTCTTGCGCGTATTTGTATTTAATCGGCAGCGGAGACATATTATTCAATAGAATCCAAATCTTTGTTTCCTTAGCCAACTGATGCCAGTACTTGCTGAGGCAGGCAACCTTTCCAATGATCTCAGAAGGGTGAAGGTATAGCAGAATATGGGTCTGAAGGTCCTTTGAGAGCGAGGTTAGATCCGTTTTATGATGAATGCCAGAAAATAACTTAATCGTCCATTTGTTTGGAAGCGCGGTTTCTTTGTAGGGAGTGCCAGAGTCTAATCTCAATAGAGGGAGGTTAGTGCGATCGCTCATTAGTTTTCTTTCTTCCTCTCTAAGCTTCATGTGTTTTCGAAATGCGCAGGAGTTTTTAAATTTGTTTTTGAGGGATTGAGTGCGAGAGATCATGTAGTTTTGCTTCGCGGAGAGGGTTTTGGGTACTTCTATCATCATGGTGTGTTGGTCCATAGTAAAGGACAAGTGAGGATATTTATAGGAAAGGAATAGAGACTAAATTATAAAGTCCACCTTTAAATAGGTTATTTCCGAAATTTGAATTGAAACAGAAAACTAGCTGTTGAGAAGTGTTTTGATTTTAAATTCAATAATTTGGATTTACTTTTACCGAACTTTGGTGTCTACGTTAAGAAATTAAAAAAAGCGGTTTCACCTCTTCGGCAAAATCAGTTGATAATAACTCCCGAAATTTGATGCCAAATCACAAAGAAAGAATCATCAAGTCTATTTCTCTTAATAATTCTTGACAGATTGAACTAACTCGTTAAATGAGATGATAGATAACTCCCTGTCACTCCTGAACAGCAGTTTTTCACTCAAGATTCATTGCCTTTGTTCTCGAAGCGAGTGCCTCTCATTATCTTTCAGGTTCTAATTAACATTACATGGTTGTTATTGACCAATCAGATATTGTATGATTGAAGGCCAATCTTATGCACAATCGAAAAGTTTGTTCATGCGAAGAAAAAATTAGCTACATCACTCTTAAGATAAAAGTAGAGCAAAAGTATCAATAACATTTTTGTTGGAGTGCGAAATTAGTCAACATGTACCCAGAGGAAAGATTTCGATTGAAAAAAGAATTAGCTATCAGATTCAGCGTTTGTCATTAGTATAATTATTTCTACTAAATATCAATAAATAGTCCATGTTAGCGACTGATAGCGCAAAGAGCCAATACAAGAAAGTCGAGTTCAACTTGACAGGCTTTGAGAAATTTCACGGCGTACCCGAAAACCCCACTGAACTCATCATGAATGAGTTCATCAAACGGAAATCGGAAAGAACAGTACTATCTCCTACTAAAAGAATATAGTTAATTCCATCTCGAATTTCTGTTGCTAGGTTGACAATTTCGGTGAAATCAAGGTCGTAGGAGTCGCTGTTGAACCTTCGAAGAAAGCTGTGGAAGAATTATATCCCATTGTCGCTGAAAAACAAAAGATTTACCCTGAAATCAAGCAAGTGATCATCCATTTTGGTAGATTTTTATTGCCTTTTCCCCTTGTAATCTAACTGTCACTTCATTCCAGGCGTCAATGGTTCAGCAAAAACATATAACCTCGAGCTTCACGGCTACAATCGTAAATTCGAACATTATAAATTCTCACGCTGACACATTATTCAGAGGCTGACTTCAGGTGCCCTGATAACGCAGGAAACATCGTAAGAAACCAAAAAATTGACCCGAAACTCCCTCGCGAGCATTACTACCGCACGACGCTTCCTATCGAACTTGCTGCGTTGAGGCTTAAGAACAAATTCCCTGTGCAACTCTCAACAGACCCTGGTCGGTTCCTGTGCAATTACATCTAGTAAATTGATTCTGTTAATAGCTCTCATTGGCTTTTTGAAGCTATTCCTCTCTGAAAAAATCATATGAGAACGATATTCCTTGCTTATTCTTGCACGTAATAAATTTTTCTGCGTCTATCATACCTATCGCTGACCATGGAATACTAGATCCCTCATCATAATACAATCCCTCTCAAGGATCAATTGGAGTTCATTGAAGCATTTCTTTCCTTCTTGAACGATTACTACCTCGATAGAATTGTAAAAAACATCCTCTAATGCTGATGGGGTCTAATGCATTTTATCTTCCCATGCAGCCAAACCAATACTCTGAAGAAGAGAAAAAGAAGTTACAGTTCATTGCCGAAAAGTTTCCTACCAACCTGGAATCCGATATTTGCGAATTTATCGACCGCAACCCCGGAATCGAAGCCAATGATGAGCTCTTAACGCTATTTAAAAAGAGTTATTGCTGATAAAGTTGAAAATTCATAAAATTATCTTGAGAGACTGAAAAAATGAAAATATAAGTACATATCCTATTTTAATATGAATGAACGCCTTTAGTCGCTAATAACCTCAAAAAAGTTCCCAATAGCTAAATCGATAGCGAATTATTACGTTTTAGCACTTGGATTTCAATACTCGAGCCTCTTTTCTTTTCCTGCTGGCTGTTAGCACTATTCACCGCTGTCCTCCTCAAATTTTCATAATATTCAATCGTTGCGCCTCTAGTACTCGTGTCTCTCCCAATGAATGTCGTAAAATTCTGAAAGCACCCTTCATCGAAAGGGTTATCGATCCCGTCATACACTTTCTTAATAAATTCATGGGTTGTTACCCCTCTCCCCAGCAACCAAAGCTGAAATAGAAGCAACACAAAGACACCGAATCCGAAAAGACTAGCCAGACTCCCGATTATTAGCTCAAGGAGGTAATCCGATAGAATCTTATTTGGGTCTGGGGCTTGAAGCAAATTATTTACGATCAGTATGAGAGTTTCAATGCACAGTGAAAGTATTGCGATGAGAAGCCAAAGGAAAACACCTCGATTGCGACGGCCGACGCAGTTTCCAACCCAAGGGCAGTGGTGATCTAAACCAGTGAAAAATAAGGAAAATCAACCCAAAAACATTCCTACCAAGATCCTCGACGCAAACATCACAAACTCTGCAATGCGAGGAGCGCATTGGCCGATGCAGACTGCATGTAGGGCAAAACTTTAAAGCGTAGATCTTGTTTTTGTACTCAACCATCTTAAAATCGGAGTCTATTTTCTGCGATGAAATGGTGGATGAGCATCAAGGAATTACGTGCTGGGTCACTTTCGCGGTAATTTGGAGGGCGGACAACGATACCAGGGTCTGAGAAAAATAATCTCATGAAGAGGAGAAAGCTGATGCAATCCAGACAAATAAGGGAAGTGGCAATAGCCCAAAAATTTGGTTGGACTTTGTAGCTTGATAGCCTAGAGATGGGAGAGGTTAGTGGTGCCGTGTATTAAAAAGAAATGGGAATCATTAATAACTATTTACCCGAAAATAAGAAGGAGATTTGGGAGTGAGACAATGAGCGCAAAGGTGAGACAAGCCTGGCAGTTTTGCTCTCCAATAAATAAGCTCCCTTTGCAGTAAACCCGCCGTTTGCCAAAGATTGCTTCGGGCATAAGAAAGACAGATAAATTAAAATCCTATTACTTAGTACACACTAAATTATTGCACGTTTATTTTCACTTTGAAATGAGCCATAGAACTCAACAGATATTAAATAATGATCTTCAATACTTTTCCCTCTAGGAGAAAAGATCGAGAGATTTTCTATTCAGCATAGCTTAAAGATGATATTACTTTGCGTTCTAGATTCATGAGCGAACAGACTATATTCATGTACTCAACTTGAAAGCATTATGAAGCTTATCAAGCGGAAATTCAATGCTCTATTAACCTATTTTCTCAGTTTTTATCGTGACTTACTTAGCTAATGATGATCTCTCTCTCAGTAAAAAATAGTAAGTACTCTATGATGTGGGAAAATCTCGTCTTTAACAGCTTCTCCTTTCTGCCAGAGTAGCCAATCGATTTCCACAGCAGTGTATTTGATTCCTTCTTTAGCCAGAGCCTCACGAATCTTCTCCACAGCGACCACAGTTAGCGCTCGAATCTCGACCTATCATGAATTAGACGATCTCAATGAGAACCTATTCAATCAGAAATTAATTTATACCTCAAGCTTCGTTCCAGCCGGAATCTCAATGAGGCCTTTGATCGTCTCCTTTACACTTTCCGAATACTCAAAAACACCAACATGATATAAGATTTGCGGCACTCTGTAGTCAGGGAACATCGTTAACTTATCGATATCGTTAAATTTCCCATAATCTTTTCCTTCGAAAGCACCCCACAAGTCTCCAACGAGAATTTGCACGCGCTTGTAGAGGAAGATTTGTTGTCCTTCATAAATCGCGTGATCACGGAAATTTGGGAAAGTCCTTGTAAGGATTTCTACTAACTATGCGAAAATGTTATAACCAACAAAAAATTATATGCTTCATTACCTCTTGCGCACTCTCTTTGGCTGCCTTAACGACGTTTGAAAATTCTCCATCGAAATATTTCAAGCACATTGCTCCCATTTCTCTGACGATTCTAAATCGCTCTTGAATCAGAGGGAAATCAGGCTTGCCTGGGAAGACTGACTGCTGGAAAAACTCAAAGCTCATTTTGACGAGGTTCTTTGGTTTCAGCACTTCGTAGTCTTTCATAATCGTGTTTTTGAGGTTCGTAGCGAGATGCTCGTACTCCCAGTCCGATTGCCAGAAGCAAAAATTCAAACAATCCATAATAAAAATGTAGTCAACGACAGCCTCAGGTCTTGTTGCATCCCAGAAATGGAAAGTGCAGTCTCTCCATGAGGTATATTCGGCTGATTTGGGTTTCGATGCCAATTCTTTGCAGAACTCTTCAATTTTAGCTTGATTTAACGTGACTTGCTTAGAGCTCGCTGCGACCTTAGCGCAAGTCTCTCTGACGAGGTCACAAGGGCCTTTGAATTCGACTTCAACCATGTTTATTGTAATGCAAATCTATTAATTGATAGAACCAAATTAGGTGTTAGCTTTGATAAATCGGAGACTTCCAATCAGATTGCTGCAATTAATAATCACAAGAGACGGATTATAGGGTTTGAAGAGGTTTGATATTCATGCCTAAATCTTTAAAAAACAAGAAAGACGGTCTAATATATTCATTGTATACGTACTACAAACAATATATATATATCTTTATTTCAATAGAAGATAGATGAAACCTTTGAAATATTTTACAGTTATGGTCAAAAGTGCGAAAACATATTCACTAATGAAATCAGTCCAAAGTCTTCGAGAGTTCTCGTTTTGGACGCTTTAGAGGTTAACTTGTGCGAGAAGCTTTTCTCTGTATCGGAAAAATACGATGGGATCGACATATAGCGTGAAATTGACATGGTTCAAAAACTCAATCTCAAGCTGATTGATCTCTTTCTTCGAGATACCTCCAATTCTGGCGTAATACTCATTGCTGTAATACCTATCATCATAAAACTTCGCCGCCAGCATCACTCCTGTGAGTAGAAGTCTAGATAAAGTCATTTTAGAGGATTGATTCGGCTGAAAAGAGTTTACCTGTGGATATTAACAGATTTTATAATGAATTCTTTGTTCCTCTCGGTGATGCGATCGAGGTAGATCAGCGCGAGGATAAAGCACTCATCAGAGCATTGAGAGTTTTTGGCGATGCGGAGAAGATAGTCCTTGATTGAAATCGAAGGCACGCTTCTGCCAGTGAAGCCTGAAGGGTAGGTGTCTTGGATTTTGTCGGTCTCCTTCAGGATAGCCTCGAGAATGAGGGAAATGATCTCGATAAGTGTGGAGCCGGACAGCATCCTGAAGCCATTTAGGAGATAAGCATCTTCGTAGGAATTTTTCTCGTTTTGTATCACGAGAGTCTTCACGTTGGTCACACCCTCAGTCTCGATGTCCATGGTTTGAGTTCCGCTCATTTGCGCTGGTGGAATTGAATCTGTTTTGGGTTGTTGGAATCTGTATTTTTCTACAGCTCAATTTGATTCGCAATGAGCAAATTTATCTTTATTCACTAACGAAATGTTTATATACCGTAATCATGAGCCAGTCCGAAATCTCGAATTTATTCACTTATATTAAATTTATTAAGTTAAGCTCTTTAATCATAGATAAACCATCAGTACTTCAGTAAAATATTTTAGTATACACAAACTACTGTCTAATGATCCTGGCAAGCGCTACAGGCGACTTCACTTCAGACCCCAGCGAGGCTTTGGAATAGTGGTCCTCTAACAAAATCGGTGAGAAAAAAAGTTTATTACACCATTTTATAATTCCTTAACTGGGGGTATTTAGTATCAATTCGTGAACAGTTAGCAGAAATAAATTATTGTGAAAACGAAGTCCCGGAAAAGCCCTGAAAACTCGAGTTTATAATGAATTTGAGCTCCATTCTTTCTTTGATGCAGCACTTTAAGGAGTAAATGCTGAATGATATCTAGATTGAAATGTGGTTTTCAACGCGAGCTTGGAAAGCCCAAATTTTCTATCATATACGCTCCAAATCGGCTCTTCGAGGCAACTATCACGTATTTGGTGCCGTTTGGAACTTATTTGACTACAGATATCATTAGCATAATATTCCGACTAGACAGCTCCATCATAGGTGTTTCGCGAATGAATGAGAGGGGTTTGAGAGGGGTTTTTCGTTAGTTTATATAGTCAATATCTCTCTCGTTTTTCTCCATGTCTCAAATAATGATCTGTGTTTAAGTCCATGATAAATTCCTTCCTGCGCTCCTTCATCTGAAAGCTTTATGGCCCAAGAATGATCTCTTCGTGAGCAATTACGTTGTTTGGGTGAGCTATTATTAATATTCGAAGCAAGACTGTGATTAAGAGGCGAGGTCTCTGAATTAGATAAGATAGGTAAAATTCTCTTCGAATTTAAATCTCATACAACAGTCAATAAACCGATTAAACAAATTTGCTCGACAGCTTAGCTATTTCTTTTAAATCTGATGCAACAGAACGCCTTTGATAACGGTACTGGCGAGGGTGGAAGCATGATCCTCGATGAAGAAATCGACGAAAATTACGAGCCAACGCAAGAAGGTATTGAATTATGAGAGAACAATAAAGCAACATATATAATACTGAATCATAATTAGAGATTGTAGAGTACGCCCGCTACCTTGGCATGGACCCCGCTGAGGATAAAGAGCTCCTTTACATCGCTCGAGAAGGACTGAAAGCTCCTTTGCCAAAATCTTGGAAACCCATCAGAACCAGAGAAGGAGAGATTTATTATTATAATTTTGACACACAGCAGTCGCAATGGGAGCATCCCTGTGATGAATACTATAAAAAAGTGTACAGAGAGAAAAAGAAGGCAATGAAGGCAAAAGAGGCGAAACCTTCTAAAGCGCGAGGGAAACTCACCGATGCGCTTTCAATGCATCAACCAGAAAGCTCTGACATGAAGAACTCTCACGCTGGCCAGCGGTTGGAGGCGCTAGCGACCAGTTCGCACCAGTCCAACACGTTTACAAACACTCAAAATGCACAGAAAACCCAACCAAAGGACACTTCGAGTCCTCTTGAAGCGAGCTTCAGTCAAGAGTACGCCTCATCCTTTGTATCTTCTTCAACGCCGAACAAGAAAAACGGAGATGCGATATTGCTGGGACCAATCGTCGGGAAAAGCTCTAATATTGGGCAGGTGCTAGAAGACGCGAATTTGGATGATGACGATGATAGTTTTGATCAAGAGCAGGCGAAGCTTGGTTTTTCCAGCCTTGATGTTGATAAGGGAAAGAGTTCTGAATATGCGGACGTTGATAGAGAGTTGAATATCAAAATTCAGGAGGTTCTTGATGATCAGAAAAGAGAAATAACGCAGATCGAGATCAGGTACAAGAGAGAGTTGCAGTCAAAGCGCGATGATCGTGAGGATGAGCTTGCGAGAGATCTAGATGGACTAAGGATGAAGTTGAGCAGTGGGTATCTGGCCTCCCAAAAGAAGTTGAATGAGGAAGTAGATAACTTGAGAACTCAAATAAACGACGAATTTGAGAGGAAATACCGAGAAAAGGAGAAGGAGCTGAGACAAGAGTTTGCTGAGCAGACAAAAAAATATGAAAAAGAAGAAAGCAGCTCATTGGATGACGAGCTAGAATCTCATCGTAGACGAGTGAAGGAAGAGTTTGAAACGAAAAAGAATGTAACCAGAGCAGCTAATGAATTTTTGTTTGATATATTGACTTTATCTAGCAACTCCTCGAGAAGAAACGAGAGACTGAGCTGAACCTTCAGCGTATTAAGCGAGAGGATGAGAGGAAACGAGAGAGCATCAATCAGAAAATGAACATTGAGTTTAAGAAAATAGAGGAAGATTATGCTCAGATGCTCCGCGAGGTCGAGGCTGATGAAACTATAAAGCAGCGCAGAGAGCTAGAAAATTATCAAAAAGAGCTTGATGCCAAAGTCGAGCAAGAAAAAAAGGTAATGAGCCGATTTAATGATTGAAATATCAACACCTCTGTTCCTTTCATTAGATATTAATGAATGCGCAAAAGAAGAGGCTTTCGCTTAAGGAATCAAAGAAAACTGAGCTAAAAAAGCTTTACGAAAGTAAATTTGAACAGGAGCAGGAAAAACTAGACGCTCTATTGAAAACTACCATTGCGACTTTCGAAGAACGCGAGAAGTCTAAGAAAGAGCATGAAATTGCTAAAATGATCCAAAATGAACTTAAAACCGAGAAGGAAAAGCGGAATGCAGCCCTGAGTCGAGAAAAAGAGGAGTTCAAGCAAGCGTTGGATCGGAGACTTGAAAATTTCAAAGCTATCCTCAAAGAAAAGTACGAGGCTGAGAAAAAAGTACATTCTTAGCGTAACTCCTGAATAATCTTATCATTTTCAGAGTCTTTCAGCGCAGGTTGAACAAGCGACTGCTGAATACAAGAAAGGCTCGAATGCCATTCATACAGAGATAACTCGCAAGGAGGAGCTCCTTGCTGAGATAGCCAAACTCGAGCGTCAGCGCAACGCGATCGAAGCTGATTTGCATTCGATTGATAGGATCGTCGCGGATCAGAAGAAGGAAAATCAGGCTCTTCGACAGCGGATTGAGGAGATTAATCAGGAGTTTAGAATGCAGGAGGAAAATGATAAAAAGGCAATAATTCGCAATTGAAAAACTCATCTAACATCGTTAAATTTTAGAAGAAGCAAATTTATGAGTCATTGAAAAAACAATTACAAGAAAAAAACAACGAGCTTCAGATGCTCTCAAGGAATGACCAATTTGGTGGCCTTTCAACGGAAAAAGCCTTGCTGAGGCCTTCGATTAACCAATCACCTAACATGACGAGATCTGGACTCGAGGGGACTGGAAATTCTGCGTCGTTGATAAAACTGAAAAAAGAAATTGATGAAATAAAAGCAATAGTGGTGAGTGATCGCATTGAAATTAGAGAGCTTATTTTTTATTATGAAACCCTAGACACAACCGGATACTCTTCGATCTACACATAAAAGCGAGAATCTTGATATCTTCGATCTTGATCGTTTTAATCAAAGACAGAGACTAGGCAAAAGCATGTCTAGTGATGAAAGGCTCCGTCGACTCGAGTAAGAGTAGCTTATGATAAGATGTGCTCATAATATATCTCACCAGAGAGTGGAATCGAAAATTCAGAGACGAGGTAGATCGACTCGACAAATTGAAAGAGCAGTTGGCTACGAACAAAGCAGCTGTGAAAAGAAATGAAGATAATTTAATTATCGATCAACAAAAGTTCAAAAGTGAATATTCGAGTCTCAAAAAGAAAGCCGGAAAATCCAGCAAGCTGTATCAATACCTATCCTTTGTGCATTTTCGCTTAATGGGGACTAGAAAATCGCTGCTCAAGACAGTGAAAAAGAATCTGAACGACCAGGTCACAAGGCTCTACGACGATATTCAGAAAATCAGGGAATGCGAAATTCAAATACAAAACCAGGAGAAAGCGTTAAGAAGACTCGGTGAAGCGATTAAATGCGCAAACGACAGCGACGATTTCGGTATCATCTTGTCTATGAGCTAACAAATTTTGATTTATTATACTTTGCAGATGAATTGAAAGTACTTTACAATAATTATAGGGATATGGGAGGAAATTACCACTTGTCTTTTCCTTTGGAGGTAAGATAGCTCATTAATGTTGATTTTTAAATAACATTCATGCTATTAGACTGGAAGATCAAAATATACTGACGGCCACGACGAAGAAGCGGATGCTAAAGACTTCTATAACCGCTGGAAAGGCATTTTGACGAATCAACTGTCGCTTGACACGGAGAGTGAAGCTGATCGGAAAGGAACGAGTGAGGAAGGGGACTCAGAAGAAGAGAGCTCATTTGATCTCGAGAAAAAATACGAAAGATTATTTTCGAAAAAAGCAAAGAGAAAATCTTCTCGATCTAAAGAAAGGGCCGATCACTCAGCAGAGGATGGTTACAGCTATAATAATCTACAGCGAATGCTGGATCACAGAGTTAACACAGCCGTTCCAGACCCAGATCATTTCTTAATCAAACGAGAGATCAGCAAGTCATCAGATACCAGAAATCGCGTCACGAGCGTTTTTCACGAGCATTCGCAATGGCTGAAATCAATTAAATCTCAGGTAATCTCGTGTAA
>ENA-UOUE01001202-UOUE01001202.1-compost-metagenome-genome-assembly--contig:-NODE-1202-length-17490-cov-10.873370_pt1 | contig 17490 bp, 25 predicted proteins | sample MGYA00238146_ERZ747223 | MGnify/ENA primary metagenome ERZ747223 (study PRJEB28781, sample SAMN06268865) | compost metagenome | isolation source: single cell | place: USA: California, Emeryville, Joint...
AAGCAAAAGTCATCGATATACAGTACTTCTTACGCTATAATAACAATATATTAAGTCACAGTAATGGTAATATCTGCAAGAGGTCTCGACTGAGCCATGATGATCTTCCCGTCATTTACCATGGATAAAAGATCATAAAACATCCTTGCTTTTTCCTTTCTGCCTCCTAATTCCACCACTCTGTTAAATCCGACTTCTCTATTCCTTCCCAGTGCCTTCATCACTCGAGTCTCGGTCTAATATAACACCTGATTAAGACAAAACTCATTCAATTTTCCCATTACATCAAAATAAGAGGTTCTATCCGCTTCTTTCTTCTCAGTTTGAATCTCCTGAATTTCTGGCTCTTCAATGGGGTGAAAGCTCATATCCACAGGCTCTTCCTTCCTCTCTTCCTCTTCAACATGCATTGCTTCGTATTCCGGCCAAGCTTGTTCTTCAGGCTGTAGTACCGACTCGCCTATCTCTGTAACTCTGCTTAGTTGGAGGTTATGAGCTAGCGTCTGGATCGTCTCATCGGTGATATTGCCTATAAACTCCTCTGGACTCATCCGCTCCTGTAAGATAGAGTAATTTTAGATTTGTTTGAACTAATGAAGGCTACTTCAGCGATGGGGGCTTCTTTTCTTGCTGAGGTGAACGACCACTGCTGTTTGATTAGACTTTTCTCTTCTATTTCTCTGAATATCGCTTAGGCTTCTATGGGGAGATTATCAGGAATTACCTCTCTTCCAAGGTAGTTTTTTCTTCCACTTTAGTAGTTTTTTTTCTAGGTTTTGGTCTACGCTCGTCCTTCTCGGCCTCAGTATCCGACTCTTCTTGTTCCGCTTCAAATATTACGTTGTGCTGTCTTTGATACGTATCAAGGTATTTGTCTAATTGCTCGTTTATGTTGCTTTGGAGTCTCTTTTCGGTTCTCTTATCAGCGGATTCCTCTCCTTCTCTGAAACCGAAAATTGAAGTGTCTGCTGCGAAATCCAAGCCCTTCAGCGCATAAACATATTTAACACACAGCGGAAAGCTCTTTGTCATACCTCTCCAACTCCAAAAGCGCCTGGGATCGTCAAATCGACTCCTAAGTCAAAATCTAAGGCTCGACCAACCGGTTTTTCTTCCGTCGTGACCCTGCTTAAGTCGCCCAAGCGAAGTTTCGTCGCGGATTTTTTCGTCGAGTCAGCCACAGCCGTAATCGATGTCGGCGTTGTTTTCGAAATCTCCTCTAGAAATCCGGCCTTTGTCCCTGCTATCTGACCCGTCGCTTCAAGGCTAATATCACGGAAGATCGCTCTCTGGCCAGTCTGAGTCACGCTTTCCATTTGAGCGATATGCCTTGGCCTTTCCACACTCGCCCTTGACATTTCTTCAAGGGACTCCGTTCCTGGACTTGATAAACTAATTTACACACCAATTACGAACTATCGAACCAGAAGCTCTCACTTAGCAAGCATGAAAGGCTCCGCTGAGATCGTCCCAAGCGCCATAGTGTCTTTCTTCGCGGCTTCACTCTTCCGTTGAACTTTTTTCTTTCCACCGACTTGTGTCTAAGGTCCAAACCGGTGATATAGTGCATGGTTGAAAGGAATTACTTTATAAATTAATTGAAGAGAATCCTTCACTTCGTGAGAGAGCATCTCAGTTCGTCGATAAACAACCTTGCTCACAGCAAAGAGTATATTGCCTGAGTTCTTGAGACTATAGCTTCTCAAGTTATTTCTAATTGTGACTTGAATTTTTTTCAGACCAGGCATCAAATTAATGGAAAGTTTACTAATTGCTTTTTCAATGTCACATTTCGCGATGATAGCACGGGTGGTTTTATTGTCAATGTAAGCGGCTGTGATAATGTCGTTTAGTTCTTTGTCCCGAACGATTATTTGCTGGCTATCAGAGGCTGCTGTTAGCATCTCTTTCGAAGAGTTTGATTCTGGCTTTATTTTAGATTTTTAAAAAGTTTGAAAAATCCAATTTGAAATCATTACCCGGGTAAACAACAGCAACAATCTCGTTCCAGACTCAACGATTAAAAGTGGTTCGTATCTAATCTCTTCAATTTGTCATTAATTTGAACTCATTGTCAGTATTACTAACGAGTTCATCGAAAATTGTCAACTGAAAATCCACCCTGCAAAGAGTCTCTCTGAAACAAATTTTATTAGAAAGGAAGCTAATAGAGTGGTAAGTAAACAGGTATTTCTTACGGTTGGAATGGCGATGGGTTGCTTTATAAAGTTTTTCTAAATAAATAAATTGCATGAGAACGAAATATTGATGGGTTTTCCTCATGAAGGGTCACTGATGCAATTGGCCGTAAAAATAAAAATAATATGAAAATTTTGATGGACTCTTAAGAAACTTCGTATTCATTAGCTTACTAACATCAATTATTCAGATATGAAATAGAAATAATAAACATCCGTATGTATATAGCAACTAGCTCCTTGATGTTCCAACTAAATTGCCTTTAGCAGCCAAGCTTCGAGCTCATCAATATATGCCAAAAGAGTTTCGTTATTTGAGTGAATCTGTCTCAGTTTTTCAGCGAATTTTTTCATGCCGGCTTCATCGTAGATGATCTTATCGCTATTCAGAATGGTATTCATGCTCTCGATGAATTCTGGGAACAAGCAGTCACTAAACACCTTACCTTCCGTTATGACGCCTATGAACCAGATTAATTAGTGAGAAACTATATTAACAATTGAAAGCTTTACTCTTTTCAACCTGGACATAGAGATCAATGATTCCCCATATAAATCGTGTTTCCATATTATTAGTAAATTGAGGAGTCGACTGATAGGTCCAGTCCCAGCTCTTGAGCTCTTCGTAGGTTTTTTTTACAATAGGGTTTCGTTCTATGACTTCCTCTTTGTTGATTTCTTCAATGACATGCTTTCTTCTGCCATGGAACTCTAGAAACTCGTCGATTATTTGATTTATGACTTTTTCATGCGTTAGATCAGGGACCAACTCAATGAGATTTTGCACTCTGGAAACAACGCTGTCGATTCCCTTGCTTTTAAGTTTCTCTTTGTTCGGGTTCAGGTATTTTTGAATCGCGTTAACATCCACGTTTATCATCATGGTTCCATGATGCAAAGCTTTTTTCCCACTGCCATCTTTCTTTCCAAGCGCAACCTGATAAGCAGAGCCTGAAAACTAAACAAAAAAAGCGATTAGTCCCAATTCAAGAGTTGTGTAGGAACTGTTACCTTTTTGCCGTGCACAATGAGGTCGTTTCTTCCGGAAACCTCGGCTGGAATGCCCAGTTTATGAAAAGCTGAAATCAGTATTTTATTGTTGTCCTCTTTCACGTTGAGTGGAGGCCGCTCGTCAAACACCGGTGTCAAGAAGGAGAAGCACGTATTCCCTATATATACCAGTCATGAATTAGGAGTTAGTTCTATCCACGAGGGTTACCAAGATCCTGATAGACGCATCCACCGCCGCTCTTTCTTCTGCACAGGTTGATACCATCTCTGTTCAGGGCTTGGATATGGCATTCTTTCCAAGGATTTTGATGTCTTCCTATTGTTCAATGTTTAGGGAAGTGCTATATAGAGATGCTTACCCATAATAACCGTTTTGTCGTTTTGGTAAAGGAAAAGCGTCGGGGCTTTGAGTCCAGCGTCGTTGTAAAGAAACTCTTCGGCTGCGAGATTGAATTGTATCTCGTTGTTTTTAGAAATGTACACACGAAGCGGATCGTTGTTATGATCAACGGTAAACGCTCGGACTGCAATGTAATTTAGAGAGCGGAACTGAAATCGTTTGAGCATTGGACGAAGAAGATATAGTTTTAAAAGAGCAAATTCCTGATGGTTTTATTTGTGAATTTTAATAATGTTTTATTTCTGGGCTGAAACACACTCTAATTAATCTAACGAAGATATCATTTATGAATTATATCGTAGATAGCGCTCTTCTGCCGATTTTCTTTGGAGTACTATATTAAAGTTTCTCGCTCATGAAATAATGATGGCTAATGAACAAATTTGTAAATTTCCATCATAAAATCTCGTTTTAACCAACGAGTCACCCATTTATTATTTTTTCACAAGTCTTTCAGCTGCGCCTTGCAGTGTGGCATCAGATTTGCAGATTGCGAACCGGATGAAATTACTACCTCTGGCGTCGAGCTTAGACGTGATTCCTTCTTGGTTATAGAACGGACTCAATGGAATCGCCACGACGCCGTATTCGAATACTAGCCATCTACAGAACGCCACATCAGGAGCATAATTAGGATTCTTGAGGTCTTTTAGGTTAGGTCCGACCGGTGTGTTGTCCTGGCTCACACCCTCGGTGTAGAAATACTTCACTGGAATGTCCTTATGGCAGTTCGAAATGTCCACAATCGCGAAGAAGCCACCATCAGGCTCGAGCACCTTCCAATTGAACGGAGCCTTCCGCAACATGTTCATCAGAAAATCTTTCTTCTTTATGAAATTGTCAGTGTAATACTCGTAATAGTTCTTAAAGCCTTTATAAGGCTGAGTGTTTGCGTACTTGATCGACTCGCCGATAGCAACCTAGTTTTGTATCTTCATTAGTACAAATGATATGGGAAATTCACCTGTGCTGGTCTATTTAAACAAAAAGTCGTCCAATTCTGGGCTGCAATCATCGGCTTGATAAGCTGCTCTGGGCCGATGCCGTATTCTACTCTCCATCCCGTGCATGAAAACGTCTTTCCGGCACTGTAAATGGAAATCGTTCGGTCCCACATGTTAGGGTAAGTGGCTATGCTCAAATGCTTTCTGCCATCAAACACAGCATATTCGTAGACCTGGTACAGAAAATCAACACAATAAAGAAATGAAAATAAGTAATAAACAAGCTACCTCATCCGACAGCACGAGGACATTCGGGAAATCTTTCAAAATGCTGATAAACTCATGAATATCTTGCTCAGTGTACATTTTGCCAATTGGGTTGTGTGGCGTGTTGAGCAGAATCATTTTCGTTTTATTAGTAAAGCATTTGCGGAGTGCCTTGAAATCGATCGTCCATTTATCCGAGTTTCCTTTCGGTGGGTCAATGGAAAAATAGCGCGTCTTTCCTCCGAAAAGCTCGTTTTGTTGGTAATAAAACTCAAAGACAGGCTCGAAGAGGATCGTCTCGTCGCCTTCATCGATGAAGGAGGCAAACGCGTCCATGAGTATCTGAGTTGCTCCATTACCTACTACGATCTAGGTGGGATCTGTGTTAGTTTTTTCTCAAAAGGAGCAATTACTTCTTTAAGTGGATCGATTTTTCTATTGAACTTTGTGCTGTATTCATCTGCAATGGCATTAACTAGTGTTGGATGCCCTCCAACTCGAAAATACTGATTTTCATTCTTCTTGCTAACCGCATCAATAAGGAATTCATGTGCAAACTGCGGCATTTCCCAATCCGGGAAGCCCTGGCCCAAGTTCATTGCTTTTCCGAACCGAATTCATTTGCTAAATTGATAGAGTTGGTAATACCTTTCAAACGTAAAGCTAGAGCGCTGAATTCTTCGAAAGTTGATGATTGCATTTTATTAGCAATCCTCTTCGCGTATCTCGCCTACCAAAACCATGTTTAGGGCCCACAAAGAGACACAATATTTACAGCAAAGCTCATTGTGACAACTTATGTTCTATTTATTAGTTTGGATCTGACTTAGGATTATGATTTGAATTTAATTATTCATTTAGTTAAATCGAAAAGTGTCTAAGTGCTAACTTGTTGAGAAAGTAGAATATCCTTATCTTCGTCAGAACAGAGAACAGCAATTGCCTGCTAAATAATAATTCTTTGTTTTTAGTCAAAAAATAGTTGCATACAAGAGTCACAGAAAACCAAGTATATTATTTTCTTACAATTGTAATTTAAATATTAGACTTTTTTCAAGTAGCTAAGCGATTCCCAAGTTAGGGAGTTCAGAATGCCCATCAACGCGAAGATCCCTCCGACCACAGCGCAAAACTTTTCAGACAAAGATATCAAACAAGCCATCTCATAATTAAATTCTCACCTGCACGAGCAAATGATAGATATCCGACTCCTTCCTTCTGAAAATCATTGTCACTGGAGACACTTCATACTTGAACGTAACGCTCGGGTTTTGGCTATGCCAAATGGGCTGGTTACAGTCAAAAGATAATTAATTCCAATCCAATAAAGCAAAATTACAGTTTCTCTAAAACTCTGAGAGTACTGCATAGATTCCACAATGTTTTTTCCATCAATAAATTTCGTCGGAACAATCTTAAAAAACGATATATATGACCTCAGCGTCTTGTTATCTCCAGTATCAAGCCCAAGATAAGGAGAATAGTTCAAAGGCTCTCCATTGAACCTAATGGTAATTTTACTCGATTAACCCAGGAAGTAATGACAAATTTACTCTTTATGCGTGCGGACAAACCCATAAGTCTCTCCAAAATACAGCGAATTAAGCCTATAATCCACGTTGAGGAATTCTGCAGAGCGCTTTGTGTAAACCTCCAAGAATAAATCTTGCTTATCTTGAAATCCGAAAATAATGCTGCCTGGAGCCTAGTTGCTCATTAGATTCGGGCTCATTCTTCCGAACACGATTACTTTATCCAGCGTCGTTTGAACTTGGATATGACAGCCGTCTTTCTGATCCAGTGACTCAAAAACGTCTCTTTTCTCAGCTTCAGAGCCTTGGTAGCCTGGGGTGAACTCCTCAGTCTATCAATCAGTCAGAAGTATCGTAAACTGTAAATATAGTTGGAGTTACGTAGCTCTGATTGATTTTTGGGTTACCGTGAATGTCTAATCTCGTGTAATTCAATGCTTCTGGTTTGAACCTGTGCCCGATTTCATCTTGGATGCTTACGCTTAAGACTAGATGCGTTTATGAAGATAATCGTGCTGAAAATGCGAATACGGTAGCAAGGGGCTCTCTTCATGATAATATCGAATTCTAATTTCATTTTTGAGTGCGCATCGTCGTTTTCCACTCTATATTCTTTAATCCATCCTCCTTTCATGTAATTTATAATTTCGGAGTAGATTAGCAGTCCTCCTATCTAAGCAAAGAAGATTAATACCTCAACAAGTGGAAGAATCGCTACTATGAATGCAAGAATTGTGTAAAGCCCACCAATCCAGCTCGAAGTGTCGATATCATCACGGAGCTTGCGGAAGATGTCAAAGGATTTCATTTTATATTTTTTATTTGATCCGTTTTAGATGACTGTTCTTTAGAATATTCATTCTGTTTTCTTTTTTTTTTGTGTTCACATTGAATAGTTTTTTTCCCATATAGTATAAGTCAAGCAGTGATATAGCCATACACATCTTCACAGCTATGATAAGTTTTTTTTGCATATGTATCATGAATCAGAGTGAGTTCAAACTCAAGTCATATATATAGTTCTAATGACTTAGCTGCGAACTGTGCTAACTTCCTCGTCTATGCTTATTTAAAGGGCTTGAAGTCATCTAGTGATATTATTAGAAAAGGAATGCATATCATCTAGCCATTACGAGTATTATGATTCCGAGAAGAAAATCTTTAACCTCTTCTTGTATTTGCTAGATTTTCTGTTGACGGTTTGCGATTCGGTTGGTTGTTGGTACTTGTGGCTTGTGTCTTCGAGATTCCTTCTGAGAAAGAGAAATCGAGAGGGTTCAGAAAGTTATTTCTTTGCGAGTTGGGAGGACTGTCAAGCGTTAAGATCGTACTTCGGCTATTATCTTCTTGCTCTGCCTATTTTAATCAGAGATAAATTAATGAGCGATTTCGTTTCTGTGTGTTACAGATTCATCTTTATTTATCCATTTCTTCAGATAAGACGTGAATAATTTCTTCTCAAAAATTTCTTTCATGATGGTGTTTAACCTGTCTCTTCGATTCAAAATCGTTTCTACCATCTGAGCCTCGCTTTATAAACATTTGAACATTTTGTTAAGCGAAAAAGGCTCAAGTTACGTGTGGTTCTTTTTCTCAGGAAAAGGTGGAAGCGGTTTTTTTGGGTAGGCCTTAACTGTCTTTATTATTTTAGATCAATCAATTCGAGGCGAACATGTAGATCATTGCTTACTTTACGATAGAGTTTGTAATACTCCGAGTAACTCCGCAATATCGTGAAGGTGCGATAATAAGTGTTGAAAACTATGCGATACATCTAGGAACTGGTACCTCAGACTTGTTTATCGTGAAAAATGATTACTGTTGTATTTTTTCCATTCTTGAAGGCATAGCTGTACTCTTTTATCGACACATCGATTACATCATCGAGACTTTGGAGGATTCCTTCTAATATGTGAAGATGAGTATAGATAGAACATCAACTTGATTCGGGATCTACCTTGAGACGTAGTCAGAGAATGTGAATTCGAGAGATCGCTCATATCATCTAGAAGCCTCGTATTTGAATGCAAGCTTGGACTTCTCAACCTCGCTGCTTCTTTTTTCAGAGCATTATCAGCCAAAATTGCTTCTTCTTTTGGAGTATTCTTCCTTGGTCCTAACGAAGGGACACTCTTATTCTCTTTTTTAGATTCGGTTTCGATGCGAGTTCGGTCATATTTTGAGTGTTTTACTACGATTTCATTTCCAGCTATCAATTTGATTGTGTAATAAGGCATTGATTTTATTAATTGTAAGCAGGTACGTTGAGAAGGGTGAATAGTTATCGGAACATAACCACCATGTTGGAATTTGGGTATTGGGACTGAGGTGTTATCTGCAATTTGGTCCTATATAAAAGAAGTTTAGTAGGCATCCAGCTGCAGTCTTCACTACCTGGAGTAAAGAAGCCTTTAGTGGGCTTCCTTGAGTATTTGACTTTTCGGTAGCCGAGCTTCGGTGGGGCATTGCGCTGTGGTTATCAGCATCTCTTTTTACATCGTTTTGCCAAATCCAACTGAATACGCCTAGAACAAATAAATACTCTTAATGATAATATTATTCAAGAGTTACAGACCTAGAAATGCTGAAATCGTACAGTATGAAAATTCGAGGATCTCCAGCAAATCAAGCCCACCTAAATTCACCTAGAACGCATTTTATCTTGCATTAGAAAACACATAGGCTTACGTTTACGATGTTTACGACCAATAGCTCAATAACTTTGGTCAAACATACAATCCAATAAAATATAACCCAATAATACGGAGTATAGCCCCAGCGACTATATTCCATCCTTAAGAAGGTCTGCGCTGCTACCTGTATTTCAATGGCTTTTAGCCTCGTAATAATAACAAGCGTTACCCAATTCACAGTGTTCAGGAAGCACATCTAATAGAAAATTAATATATCAGAATGTTTGAAATTTACCGCATAGAAAGGGAAAGGTATGATGTATTGAAATTTTCCTTGTCTCTTCAAAAGCGTATAAATGACCCCGGAAGCTTAGTATATGAGAATTGGCCAATGTTTCAAATGATACTTATCGAGATGGTGATGAGACTCAAACAGGTTAAGAATTTGACTGAATGTGTCAGGGTTGTCCATTGATCTGGGGGATCGAAGTGTTTAAATCGCATATTTTTCACAGATTTTGCTGCGATAATGACCAACGCAAAGGTTGGGATCGACGAGCAGATCAGCTGAGTAAAACATGGATATGGCTGATCGGTCTGTGGAGATAATAAAAAAGGTATTAAGGAAAATTAACGTTTACACATTGGGTGAAGAACATATCGTGCTTCTCGTGTCTGGTTGTTCTTGTAAAGCTTAAACAAAATTAAATTCTAAAAAAAATCAAGATTCTGTAGAAAATAACAGAACAATCGAAAGATGAATCTATCACCTGAGTTTAAAGGTCGTTTTGTCCTAACCGTATACTGTAGTTATGGCGAATAATCGTGGTATTGTCCATTCTTTAGAAACTATTCCTCCGAGTCATAGAATGAGGAGCCTGAAGCAGCATAAATGAGTGCGGGATAGAAATTTCGGTAGAGGGAGTGAAAAAGAAACATAGTTCGTTGGCCTCAGGAAGTTTTTATCGAAGAACGAGAAGATAGAATTATTTTCGAAAAGGGCTATTTACTGAATTGAAATTTTCTTGAAGGTTTCAATATTCAGTAGCCGAAATTGAACCTCATGTTTTTTAACTATCAAAAAAAACTCCAAGTACTCTTTAAACCTAAGGGAGCAAACAACCGCTCTAGAAGCATTGCATCATTCATTGTTCCACAGTTTTCTGATTCCGTTATGACATGTAAAGAAAAGCGATAACTCAGAGCGTTTCGAACGATGACCTTAACTCGATCCAACTCACTTGCATAATTCACTCTCAATTTCACAAGAATATTGATCACGATCAACACTCCCATTCCTTACAGTGTATATAAGCCGTGAGACTATGACCTCAAGCATCACAAAATTAACATAATGGCCCTTGTAATGCTGAATTAGTCAGCTAAATTATAACTTCCAAACTAGCGAGGTTCTTCCCATATTATTAGACTTCCCAGAACTCTCAATGAACATAATTCATCAGTCCCGGGAACAATCTCCTTCGTTTCATAAAAATATACCATATCGATATATTCAATTGATATCTTTCATCGCACACTATTCGCTTTTAAATCATACCAATTGCCATATAGTAAAATTAACACTACTTATTTCGATTCAAAATAGGAAAAAGAAATTCTACGCCAACGCTATTTCAAAAAGTTAAATGTCTACCAGAGATAACGAGCACACATACTACAAAAGCAAGGTCAGCATGGATTACAATCCAAAGCAAAGCTCCCTCAGCTTCCATCAGAGCGGCTCAGAGTACAGAAGATTCGACCAACTCCACGAACTGACATTCTTTGAAAAAATCGAGGAGAAATACGAGGGCAAAATCGGATACTACTACATGCTTGTCTCCGTCCTATGCATGTCTCTAAACGCTCTCTTCGCCAAACTGTTAGATGACCTCCCTTCCTTCGAGATCCTCTTCTTTAGGTCCATAATGGTCATTTTCCTGCTGTGGCTCCATACAAAGCTCTTTGACCCGGATATCGAAATCGACGATAAGAAAAACAAGCAAGTTATCATCATTCTTAGCGGACTCTCTGCGGCAGCAGCTGCTTTTTATTTGTATGGTATCAGCAAGCTGCCTCTCGCGGCTGCCGTGGTCTTAATCTACACAGCTCCGATGTTTACAGGGATATTGTCCTATATAATCTTGAAACTTACAATGGAAAGATGGGAAATCGCTGCCGCCGTTACCAGCTTCATTGGAGTGCTATTCGTCGTGAGACCTGATTTAAACACTGCTGATGACCTTCCTGGCGAGACAGAGTTGAACCAAGCGCGTTTGATCGGAGGAATTTCATGCTTGTTCCATGCTTTCTTGCTGGGTGTCACGCAAGTGGTTATTAGATCGAAAGGACCAAAAGTAAACCCGTTGACTATTGTGGTATTTACGAATGTTTTCTGTGCGATTGGATGCCCGATCTTCATGTTTATTCAGGGATGGCAGACGCCGTCGTTCGCTTATTTGATTGGATTGCTCTTTATGGCGGCTTTCTATTTCTTCGGACAGTTTTTCTTGACGAAGAGCTGCCAGCATACCGAAAATGTGTTTAATGTTTCAGTCCTGAACTATTTGCAGGTGCCGTTCGCTTTTGTGTTTGATTTTTGGATAGTGTCTGAAAAGCCGGTGTTCTATACGATATTTGGTACGATCTTGATTGTGGTGAGTTGTTTGTTTATTCTTAAGAAAGCAACCGCATAATGATGTATGTGAAATTTGTAATTTGTTTTAATGAAAAACAGATAATTTGAGCCATAATACATTCATTTTTGTCACACTGCACCGAGTAGCACAAGTGTACGTGATATAACATTGACTTCAAGAGTAATTTTTGATGGTAAGCTCATTTACTGAAAAAAATAATGCAAAATTGAGCCTTTTTTCATAGCAATTCAAATCATTTCAAGAAGCCATTGTAACAATTATCTAAGTATTCCAGAGAAGACAGGGAATAATTATGTGAGACGAGGCTTATTCCAAAAAAGAATATGGTAACTAATTCCTGGGTTTCAAAGAAAACCGATCACAGGACTAATTTTTCATGAAAAGCCTGAACATAAATTAGCAACCGCTGGAAAGTTGCTCCATTAAAGTAGCTGTACAAATATCTCTGTTATTAGGACTTCAGCTTCCATTGATCCTTGCTCTCGTGAGGAATTATCGTTGGAGAAGTTATATGTATTAGAATGCGTTTTACATGAATTTAGTCATAAATTGTCGTAGTATATTGCTTTTTATGAGCTTCTGTTCCTTCCAAAGCTGCGTCGATAGTCACTAATCCACATTTCCAGGGGAGTTAGCCATACTAATTCATCTCTGCTCTTCTTTCAATTTAAAAACACAAAATCTAAACGCTTTAACTTCAAATAATTTTAATTTTAACGTGCCATCTTTCTTGATTAAGAGTATCATAAACTGAAAACGCTGAAATTCTTTTCATGTACAATCCGCTCTCAATGAAAGATACCAGCCAATATGACTACCCTGCAGCCAGTCCAGACACGCGAGACCGCTACGTTGATCCTAAATATACTAAAAGTATCCATTTCGTTCACAATTTCCCTCAAACCCAGTTAACAGGTCGAATAGATCAATCGGACCCTAAATATCAAACCGCCCCTTTCACAGATAATCCAACCTATCCTCATAGACACTCTCAAGCAGCCCATAGAGGTTTTTCCACTGCAGAGAGTCTCGAATCCAAGCCCGGCAATTTCGACCAAACAAATCCAGTTTTTACAGATTATCGAAAGTTGCCCTATGAACTCGAGTCCGTGCAAGAGAGGAGCATTGAGCAGTCAGAGAGAACTCATAAAGGGAGTACGGCAAGGTTAAGAGAGGAGAAGCCGAAGCAAAGGACTGATATCTATGCTGATCGAGACGTCAATACAGTTTTGGACTTTTCAAGCGAGTCCAGCTACGCGAGGACCAGACCGCGTCAACATGCCTTCCCTTCTGAGGGCGGAGCTGGCAAGCTCGATGAGACAGTTCGCGATGACGATTTTGTGAATATTAGGTCACCACAGGATAGACGGCTCCAGCAAGAAAGGAGCCGCGAGCTATCGAAATCCGTTGGAAAGGCAGAATTCCTCAAAAGTCCTGAAGAATCAAGGAGAAATTTAGATAGGAACAGAAGCAGTGGGCTCCTTGTAGAGGAGGCCGAGGAGACGACTAAGCCTTACCCTCGAGAGCTCAATAAAACGATGGGAAGCTTAGGTAACTACAAATATACAGAAGAACCTGAAAGCGATGCGAAGGCGAAAGAATCACGAGTACCAAGCGTACATGCCGCCGATAAACCATCAGTTCAGAGGCCGGGGGACTTAGATGAGGCGTGGCAGCAGATAGAGCGATTGGAAAGCAAATTAAGAGCGAAGGATAAACTCATAGAGGTGATGAAGGGGCGTCATGAGGAAATATGGCAAAAGTTTCAAAATTCTCAGCAGGAGCTGTTTAAAATAAAATCAGAACAAGAGTACACGCAACATCAATATCAAATGGACAAACTACAACAGAAAATCAGCCGGCTTGAGACAGCAGAGGCTGCGCTTAGCCGCGAGAACGAGGAACTGATAAAGGCCGAAAAGGAAGCCATGAGAAAAATCCACGATCTGGACGCTGAAATCCAGCATTTGCAATCAGAAAATATGGCTATCACTAAGCGATACCAGTCCAAAATCGAAACCCTTGTTGATAAAATAAAAGAAATTGAGTATTCAACTCAGACCCTTCGAGACCCGACTGGCGAGATATCAATGCTGAAGAAAATCATTGAGGAAAACTCCCTTCACACTCGCAGTCTTGAAAACCAAATCGAAGAGCTTCAGAGAAAGAATGAAGTGCTTTCGAGAATTATCAGAGATCAAGACAGAAAAATCCAAAAAGCTGAGCAAATTGAAGAGGATTTCAGAAGTATCGTCGACGACCGAGTCAACCAGACGCTGCATGAGACTTCGCGCAATTACTCGCATAAATTGAAGAAATACAAGCATATCATCCAGCAATTAGAGGCAGAAAACTCCAATTTGAAACTCGAATTGAAAGCGCGTCCGACTCTTCGACAGCAAAGGGAAACTGAAGGCAGGTCGAGGAATGTGGAATTGGGAGTATCTGATGATAAAAGCCTTCCTCGCGGTACGATGAGGTCTCCGGAGGCAGCAGGGCCCTATCAGAAATTAGTAGCGGAGCTGAAAAACGAGCTTGGTGTTGAAAGCTCAGCCGAGTTAATTCCAAAGGTAAGGGATTTGCTGGCAAGTCAAAAAACATCAGCGAAATTCAATGCCGCTGTCACTGACATGGTGGTAAAGTGCGCTCCTCCTTCATATTTCTCAGGGAAGCCATCTCTGAAAGAGAGCTGGAAATTCATAAAGACGATTATGGAGGAGTACATCAGTTTGAAAAAGCAAAAAAGCGGTGAAAACCAAGAGAAAGAGCGAGAATTGATGCAAATAATTGAGAATGTAGCCGCGTATCTAGGAGCTCAGTCGAAGGAGGAGATTCCTAATAAAGTGAAGGAGATGGTCGCGGATTATAATTTGATGGATATGATTATATTGAAGTTCAAGACTCTGATGCATGTGGAAAACATGCCTTCGCTCAAGGAGCTGGATAGAGCGCTCAGTCAGCTACTGCAGAAGAAAAATGAGCCTTCAAATGCCGAAAAACCTGAATAAAGGCCTTGCTGAGGCTTCAGCGCATGCATAAATGTTTTCGTTTCAATTTCTAACAAAGGATAAATGATAAATTCGCCTTATTTGAATATATTTCTCTGAATTTTTTCAAAATAACCATCATGATTCAGAAACCAAACGCTATTTTAACAAATCAAAATCCCTACAAAAAGTCGCCTCTTTCTTTTTTTATAATGACGCTGTTAACTGTATAAACGCGATGAAAAAAAAGAGAGAGATATTCATACCAAATTCAAACAAATTTAATACAAATTCAATGAAGCATTCCTTACATACACATATTAATTTATCATTAACCTCCTGAAAGATCAAATGTAAATAAAAACTAAGTTGAGAGAAACTGAAGAATTCTGTAATAAAATCCAAAAAAGAAACCAAAGCAAATTTGAAAAAACGAATTGTCATCCCACCATATTAATGATAGGGTCGCTTTTCTCCTGGGCCAACGCTGAAGTTCCTTCTGGTTATTCTTGCTTGAAGGTTGAACATGCTAGGCGTCGAGCACATACCCAGAAGGTTTTTCGAAGGAGTTCGAACCTTCTCGTTGCTCATAACGCTGTTTTCCTCCTGTTGGAGGCTTTCAGAGCTCAAATCGCTCGTGGTGCGGATGCTGAGTACGGAGAACCTTCTTTTTGGGAACATTGGCGATTCGATGCCTGAGAACTGCGATTCTTCTCGTTGGCCTTGAGAGAGGCTGTTTTCTGAATGAGAAGCGGCCAAATCTGAAAAGCTAATAATCACTGCAGTGACATTGTCTAAGGATTTGCGGTCCATTGCTTCTTTGAGGACGAACTCGGCACCAGCGGCGCATTTCTCATTTCCTTTTTGCTTGTCGTCGAGAGAATTAATGCCTTTCCAAGCGGCTTCGACGCATTCTCTGCTCGTCATTTTCTCAAAGACGCCATCAGCTAATTAGGTAAATCGTAAGTAAAACGTTAACAAATCAAAGGTTGTTACTTCCAACCACGATGAAGTCATAGCTAGAGTGGATCTTGAAAGCTCGAATTTCTGGTTCTGAGATGATAACGTTAGGATTTCCGCCTGATTGCGGTAATTTCGCATAAGCGTCGCCTATAGTACGACTAACCGATAAACGGCCAGGGAAAACGCGAATGGGTCCGAGCTTCACAGGTGCCTTGTTGGTTTCAGAAGAGTTTTCAGGACCTCTCATACCAATTTGGCTTCTATTAATTATTGAATTTAGAAGATGAAGCTTTCAGTGAATTACTGGTAGACTTTCCCTCCTGCTTCGATAATTCGCTTCTGTTCTTGAGAGTCGCCTGGTCTATGATCTCTTGTAAGAGGGAAGATTTTGTTCCCTTTGTCTCCGCTCATTATGGCTCTACTGTCGCCTACGTTCGCCACGTAGCAGATATCGCCTTTGGAGAAGAAAATTATAAGGGTTCAATTGATTAATCAGTGGGTTTATTACCTACAACGAGCACCACTAAGGCGCAGGATCCGCATTTCTCAAGCTTCGTGTTTTGGGAGATTTCGAGGAATTTGCTCTCTGCTGCTTGGAAGCCTTTTAGCAAAGCCTCTCGTGGGTTGGAAGGGAAGGCTGGCTCTCTTATAATCTGAAATGATATTTTGTTAAAATTAAAATAAAGCAATAAACCCTTACGTATTTGTAGAGGTTCTCTTTCAGAAAATCAGCACAATCATCACCTCTATGTCCATCATAAACCCCGAAAAATGAGCATTGCGGCCAAGTTTCGTTGGATAAATGCGCTGGCTTTATAATATTCAATATAATCGAAACTTTGTCCTCATTAAATTTTCTCACGATCCCATTGTTTGTGTCCGCTCCGAACGCTTTTACTCTACCTTCAGTCGCTTCAGGAATATGAACCAGGCTCGGATTCATTGACAAACTTCCTGATTTACTTGGTATTGAAGGAGAAATCTCCACTTCATTATGGCTCTTCAAATCCAATTGAGACACGGTCGAAACCGGGTGAATCCCGTCACTATGCACCTTAACTGGCTTTAGATTGTCAAAGCGCTTCTCACTGCGATCCATTGCAAGTTGCTTCTTTAAAATAAAAGCAGAAGCGGTTTTGGTTCGTCTGTTTGCTCGAATCTCGCTTTCTTTATTGTCTACGCTCGTCACAATAATTCTTGGTAGCTCCGATGCGCTTTCCTCACGAGAAGATCCGACATTTCTCGCAGGTTCCGGATTAGGTATCAACTTGTTTCCAAACTCTTTGAATCCGTTCGATTTAATCCTAAATTCGGTCGGAGTTGCCGGATTCTTAGCACGAGGCGACCCTTTGACGAAATTTTCAGTTAGTATTTGCGGAGGCATCTTGCATATGAGTTCGCTATTGGAATAAGAGCGATGACAGGTCCGTGGCCTCTGGAAAGGAGCGGTTGGCTCCTCAATTTCACTGTAATGGGAGCTTTGAGTAGTTTTAGCCTCGACTAACTTGAGCTTCATTATAATTCTGATATATAAATTATATTACGCGCTATATGCGTGGAGCTATCTATAGGAAGGGTATTTTATTAATAACCAAAAACCTGTTTTAATATCTTTAGGGCTAAATTTACCTCTATAAATTTTATAAAATCTAAATCTGAAATTCAAGTAGTATAATTGTGGGTGTTTATAAAAAAAAAATTTTCAAACCTTGCTGAAAAAAATATAAAACCCGCGAGCTCCTCAGGAATTTAATTAATTAAAAAAGATTTTAGAGGAAAGAATTGCTATCAGAAAAAAAAAACATTGAGCCCGGAAGTTACTTGGGTGAGGTTTTTCTAAGATCATGCTCTCCTGGACAAGTTAAAATGCACCAGTCCTTATGAAACTAGCTCTT
>ENA-UOUE01001203-UOUE01001203.1-compost-metagenome-genome-assembly--contig:-NODE-1203-length-17488-cov-16.612314_pt1 | contig 17488 bp, 12 predicted proteins | sample MGYA00238146_ERZ747223 | MGnify/ENA primary metagenome ERZ747223 (study PRJEB28781, sample SAMN06268865) | compost metagenome | isolation source: single cell | place: USA: California, Emeryville, Joint...
AAGGGGTTAGATTAAGGGTCTAATGGAAGAAATTCCGCGTGAGTTCAATCCTCACTCTTGCCATATTTTTATAAATTCTCAAAATTAGTTAAGAGTTAAGAGGAAATATTTCAAGATTCACTCAAACGAATCGTTTTATGTCATCACCTTTTCTCATCATAATGGAAAACTAATTTTTTGGCGTGAAACTTGGATAGTCAGTTAGATCAAAGTTTTTTTCCAACGTTGCCATTCGGTATTTGTAATATAAAATCGATTATTTGGAAAATATTATGTTTGACAGCTTTTTTGGGTCTCTTTCTTTCAATAGTTCTTCGTCGCTTTCTCACAATTTCAGGCACCTCCATACTCATCTTTAGAAAATCGAGAAACCAGTCCTTATTTTGCATTATTACATAGCACGGTAGCAGAAATCTAAATAAAAAACTATTTAAACTTTCCGAAAAATGAGACAACTTTCTGACGAAGAAACCAAGGTTCTTTTCACCAAGCTCGGTGAATACATCGGCCCAAACATTAAATACCTTATCGACCGTCAAGACGAGCCTCACGTTTTCAGATTGATCAAAGATCGCGTCTATTACATGAGCGAAAGTCTTATGAAACTCTCAACTAACATTGGAAGAGACGAACTCCTCACGTATTACTGTCTCCACTATTTTCTTGCTAAGTTGACTTCTTAACAGTGTAGGCACTTGCTTCGGAAAGTTTACCAAGAGCGGAAAATTTAGGCTGAATATCACATGCCTCGATTATCTCGCGAAGTACGCATTGCATAAGATCTGGGTCAAACCAACCGGTGAACAGACATTCTTATACGGAAACCATATCGTCAAGGCTCACATTGCTAAGATGACCGAGAACATTCCTCAATACGGTGGAGTCGTTATTTTCTCGATGAATGATACTTGTCTTGGTTTTGGCGTCTGTGCGAGACAAACGTTTGACCTAAAAAAGCTTGACCCGACTGATGTTGTCGTCCTCAATCAAGCTGATATTGGTGAATATCTCAGAATCGAAGATGAATAATAGATTATATCAGACTGGGGAGCTTTGTTGTGTTTTTCATTGATATCTATTTGATTAGTTTTAGGAGCTGTACTTTGCATCTGGATTAGTCAGTTATTGATGTTTATGAGTCTCTAAGATGATATTATCATGCCAATATAATCTCGAAAGTTTCTTGATCTTATCATATGACCTTGCTTTGAATATGCAAAGGACATTTCATAGGTAATGTGTTGTCCAGACACATATTGGGTCTACAAATTAGGATATATAGCTATTAGTCACACTTGGAAGCTCATAGGATCGTTAGCACTCTGTGCTGTGAAACGGATGAATAAATAGTTCATTTTGAATATATTTGTTAAAACTTTCCTCTCTACAGAGGTCAACCATGTGCAATGAGAGGGATTAGATAAGGCTTATACAGAGGGAAAGTAGGAACAAGGTAGGATTTCTGACAATCTAGAAATAGATTTGAGGAATAAATTTTATTGGATTTTGAAATGGAGTGCTTATCCGAAGGACAAGACAAATACACAGCAGTCTGCATCCCTCGCAAGTCAGGAAAGAAGACTTTCTTATACTTTAGAAAATATGACCCAAAGGAGAGTCTATCGCTTTTTAATTCAAAGAAAACGCTTTACGACGTCTTCAATGAGAATCTAAAACAACAAATTAAAGCTGAAGAAACCAAAAACACTCCAAAAACCACGCAAACTTTAGGAAAGGTGTCCTTGAAAGTGTTCCAGGACCCAAGACTTGTTGCCACAGTTGACGCAGAAACCAAAAAGAAGCATGTTGACGACAAAATACTTAACGGAATCCAACCAAATAGGACTATTTTAGCCATAAACCTTGATGAAAATCTCCCTGAAAAGAAATATCGCAAATGGTTTGGCACAGTAGGTAAAATTAGACGTGTGTTCACAGGAGTGCACTATCGCAAGAGCAAAAAGTATTAATTACTTACATCTTGCAATGATTATCTGACCATGTCATCTTATAGTACGACAGCTGAAGGTGTCAAGCTTAGAAACAGCACAAAAGTCTACTTCGCTTTGATAGTTTTTAAAAACGCCAAAGAAATTCAACCTATCTTTGAAATTCCGGATTACTTCCAAACAAAAATAAGCGTGCTGTATAAAGATATCAACTTGAAAATGAGTAAGTCATTTTTCGTAATGAGGGTCATTTTAACATGTGTACCGGTATAGAAACTGAAGGAAGAGAGCTATACAATATGAATTTAGTGACGAAATACGGAAAGAACGAACTTTCTAAGGAAAAATCTGAATTTCAGAAAAAAATGGAGGAAGACGGCTTTACTGTTGTTGGAGGAGAGGTTGACACGTTTGAGCCTCCCAAACTTGATGAGGAGAGATTACGTGCGAGAAAAAAGAAGAAGAATCCGATAGAATTGAAGAATTTTTATCGATTCCAGGTCAGAAACAATGCAATTCGAGGTATGTTGAACAGAAATTTTGTATATTAATCGCTTTTCTGCAAAGAAAACTTAAATCTTGGCGATATGGATATGCAAGATGAAACCGATTTACTTAAAGTGACAAAGAGAAGACTGAAAGAACAGTTCAAGAAGGACGTTGAAATGTTCAAGAATAAGAAATTGAAAAAGGAGCAAGAGAATGCAGAAGGAGAAGAAGATGATCAGGGAGAGGAAGAAGAGTTTGATTATGACGGAGATGACTTCGAAGGTGAAGAAGAAGAATATGAAGAGGATGGTGACGATGATGATGAAGATGCATAAGACAGTCCTTAGTTCAGTTGTTCCATAATTTGCGAGTTAAAAAAGTCTAGCGACTCGAAGTTGTCAGTGAGATAATCGTTGTTGTGTTATATATGATCGCGCTATAACAGATCTTTTTATCTATTAAACCCTCTCGATTCGTTTGATTCGAAAATCGCTGAAATTTCAACACGCGTATTCTCGAAAGTGGGATAATTTTATTTGAGTGTAAAAAAATGCGACCGATTGTTTTAATGGCCATATTGGCGCTTTTCATCACCTATACTGAGGCCGGCACATATTCTAGCTCAAGAGTTAAGACCAAAAAGCTGGGTTATTCAGAAGAGGAGAATTTTCTTATTGTAATTTCTTGTATTAAATGTAACAACATTCTAATCTTCAAATTTGATCCAAAGATGGCTTCAACCGAAGGGAAACTGTTCGGTTACATGCCAAAGACAAATGAGATCAAATGGGCAGCTGATCTAAAACTTCCTTTGATCTCTTCGAGTCATAGAGTGGACCTGATGGAAGAAAACCATCCAATCTTCCTCCCAACTATTGAAGGAGATGTTGGAGTCTTTGGATATAATGAGAATCTTAACGTATTTATACTGCTTTCATTGTTTGTGGTGGCTAACATTCAAAAAGAGGTATCCAATGGATGAAATTACAGCTGCATTGCAATATTGTCCGCTTGCGAAAAATACCAAAGTGTTTTCTAAAACGGAAGATCATGCGTTTTTCTTAAATCCAAAAACAGGGGAGTTTGCGCAAATTTTAGGAGGAAATTTCAATGAGATTTTTGAAAAATTTGGGGGCCAAAATGATTCTGTCATTATTCATGTGAAATCGTATTTGATAACAGCAATAGACTTCGTGAAAATGAAGGAAATTTGGAACGTCAATTCAGCTGATATAGAATTTCTCACGCCAATGGAGTATTTTGCATTCCGGCCAGGTCATCCACCTGAAGACAAAGAGCATCCAAAGTATTTTTTCTTAAGAAAGGAGGGAAATGTCCTCGAAATATATGAGAGAGCTGATTGGGCACTGGTTTCGACGTTATCGCTTGAAAATGAGAAAATTTTTAAAGCTTTTGCCAAAAATTCGACATCGCAGACTTATTATCCAATTCAGATTAAAGGGCGCCTGGATTTTGTGGTAAATTTACGATTTTTAGAGCACTGAGCAACATTATTAGGTGAAAAGCAATCTGCCAAGTGTATTCAAAGAGTCCACGACACTTGCGCTGGCTGATTGGAGAGAAGAGCGTTTAAATGAACATGCATTGGCTCGTAATATCGTCTACGATAATCATGATTGTAATTCAATTGTTTTGTTAGTATATGGAAGAGAGAAAGAGCTTGCTCAGATCAGTGATTATTATTGCGATGGAGATCCGAGTAATTGCGAGCAGCACCATTTCAAAATCGTCAAAAAGAGCGAATTCCAGAGTTTAATTGACTGTCTTGATGGAATTATACAGAGCAGAAAAGAACGTGCGTACAAGGAAATTGAAACAATCAACAGACTGGCACTTACACATGCATCAAATAAAGACGAAGAAGAAAAACCAACAAAGGATGACGAGGAGGAAGATGATGATAAGGATAAAGAAGAAGAGGATGAAGATGAAGAAGATCAGAAAACAGTAGAACAGCCATCAATCAAAGCAAACGAAAGCACTAAAAACGCGGAACCTAATCAGACTGCTGAGAATGTAAAAGAATCAAGTCATCGAGAAAGCCAACCCCTTTCGAAACTATGGATGATGATCTATGGGTTCTCAGCTTTGATTGTTGCGATGCTCGGTATAACAGTTGCAATGTATTATTGTAAGAGGGACCTGACTCCTCCTCCAATGGTCAAGAAAAGATCACTTGTTGTCCATACACTCGGACCTGACGCAAGCGCAATGAAAGTTTCTGCGGACTCTCAAGAACCTTTACAAGATTCAGCGGTCTCTGAAAAAGATAAAAAGAATGACAAGAAGAATGGACGAGTCTCTACCAACGAGAAGGACATGAAGCCATTCATAGTAGACATCAACGAATATGAAATTTTGGGACATGGGTCAGCAGGTACAGTTGTTTTCGGAGCGACGTTCCAAAATAGACCGGTTGCTGTAAAGAGAGTTTTGAGAACTCATAATGCGCTTGCATTAAAGGAAATCGAGATCTTGCTGCAGGTGGATCACCCAAATATAATCAAATATCTCTTCTATCAAGAGGACAAGTATGATACATTTCTTAACTTTACTTACCACATTGCTCTAGAGAATTCATTTATCTCGTGTTGGAAAGATGTCTCTTCACTCTTGGAGATCTAATTGTAACATGAGTTTCGAGATTTAGTAGTGTTAACCGCTCGTAGGAATTTTGGGAGAGCATTAGCAAGAAGAACCGGAAAGAGAGTCGGCCGACCCGGAGAAACATACCTTCAAATGTTTTCGCAATTCTTGGCAAGCCACAAGCCAGAGCAGCGGCTAAAATGCGACTGATCATAGAGTGCCTCAAAGGAATCGAGTATTTGCATTCCCACAACATTATCCATCGGTAAATAAGATAATCTGAGTACTTTAATGTGATTTCAATTCCATTAGTGATCTGAAACCCGATAATGTCTTGGTTACGCACGAAGGAAACATTAAGCTTTCAGATTTTGCAATCTCGAAAATCCTTGACGATAAAAAGATGGAATTTTTAACAGAAGTACTTGTTTTTAGGCTTTGTCTCGAGCTAACTTCTCTGCTTCAAGAACGTAGGAAGTGGAGGCTGGAGAGCACCTGAAATTCTCCTGCAAAGAGAGAAAACAAAAGCTGTCGATATTTTTGCATTGGGATGCCTCTTCTATTTTATTCTCAGCGAAGGAGAACATCCATTTGGGGAGAAGTAATCAACTGAGATTTCAAGGAAAAGGCTTAATTGCTGCAATAGGTTTGAGCGTGAGCAGAATATTATTAAAGGCCAGACAAAGTTGAAGCTCCCAGATGGAAACCATGAATTCGATGATCTAATCAAAAATATGGTTTGCTTTGAACCAAAGCAGCGATACACAATCGAACAAATCAAAAATCATCCAGTATTTTGGTCAGTGGAGAAGAAATTGAACTATATGCAGGAATTTAGCAACTACATTGAATCCACAGGTGAGGCTTATTTCATGAAGTTCAATATTGTAACGTGGCTTTTGTCTTTAGACGAAAAGCATGGCGATGCATTTGATGAAATGGTAAGACTACAAAATATCATTCCTCTCCCTTGGGAGAGAAGCCTCGAAGCTGCCATCGTGAAGGACATCATCAAATTTAGAAAATACGATTTTATGAGTGCGCGTGATCTCATCAGAGTAAGTGCTTTTCTATGAAACCTAGGTAACACAATCTACTAGGTCATTCGTAATAAAAAGAGTCACTATTATGAACTCTCAATCGACACTCGGCTGATAATTGGTCAAACGCCTCTTTCTGTGTATGATTATTTCGCTAAAAAGTTCCCAAAATTATTTTTGAGCATCTTTTCCTTCTGCGAATCCAGAACTATAAGACTGGTCTAACATTTCAGTCAATTTGTTGCAGCAAGAACGATTTACTTGTTTTTAATTGTTCATACGCATGTATAATTTGAGTATATGTAGCTAAATTAAATAGAAATATTCTTTACAGAATGTTGCTCGCGCTATGATGAAATGAAATGAGACAGTGACCCCCGACTTTTTGCGTAAAGATATTTAGACAATAGACGATGTTAGAATATTCGAAGTAGTAATTGATTAAAGAGTGAGAGTGAGTAGCAATAAAAATTTAATTAAGCAACATTATATAAAGTTTGAGGAGAGGAAGGCATAATGATCAATTCTCTCCGAGCTCGTACTATAAGCCCGATACCAGATAATAAAGCCACTATAAACCAAGATGTGAAGGAGAAAATGATGAACCAAAAGTTGCCAAGATTACAAATAATTGATAAAATGGGTGGTCCAATCGCTACGCCAAAGATATCAGATAGAAGAAAGAACCCGATGTCAGCTTCAGTTGACGAACGTGATCAGTTGATTGGATTTTTAACCAGATTAAAGCGACAGCAGCTAATGCAATCAGATCGAAACCGTAGTCCAACTAATTCTCCTTCAAAGAAGCAAGATTCAAAAGATGAAACTCCAACGTTACGGCTGTACCCAGGCATTACTGAAGAGGGTATGAGAAGACTATTAAATAATACATTCATTCGAATTAATCGCGAGCAAGCGCAGCTTAAAGCTCAAGATGCTCGCAGAAGAAAAGAAGTGTTGGAAAAGCTTTCAGAATATGATGAGAAACCTATTCAACGTATCCTTCGCGAAAAACACATGGAAAATGTGAGAAATCATTATCACGACTTAGACAAGGTACCCGATATTCAAATCAACGAGCTAAGGGTCGAGAGACTGCTGAGAAAACTTGATAAAATCGCGCTCTCACCTAAATTCACGAAGAAAGATAGGTCTCCACAATCGGTGAGAGCAGCAAATGACGCATTTTCGTTAAGACTGGATAGACTGAATAATGAAAGAACATTTTTGACCCGTTCTACTCTGGATGAGAGCACTAGAGCTGATAGGTCTCTCCCTCTGCCAGATGAGAGTTTGAACACTTTACTTCAAAGAGACGGATTTGAAAAAACAGATTTCGTGAATAAAAAGCAAAGGAAACCGAAGAAAAATACTCGCTCTCTAAAAGCTGAGAAGTTAGAAGCGATTGCCAGAAAGAGATCCGCGTCCGCGTTGCCTCCAGTGAATCTTTCAGCTATGAATATCGTAAAAGAGATCTTTCCCACCCAGCCCTTGGAATCGTTTATCTACGATAATTTTGAGACTACCATAAGGTCCAATCGTCATATCACAAAAAATAGAAACCAAGTACTGCCTATTGTACTAGCCAGTAAAAAGAGCAATGCATTACATGAATCTATCGATTTAAGCGATAGGTATGGGTTCAACTTAATCTCAAGCACCAGAGGAGGGCGTGCGGGTCTAAACATGTCCATCAATGGACTCACTTCAAAACGAGGAGCATCCCCACCGAGCGACAAAAATAATTCTTCACTTGAAAAGGAAGAATTAAGTAGCATTATTCAGAATTACAGGAATGAACTTAAATCATTTCAGCGTATTAACAAGAGGTATATGAAAGAAGTCGAGTCTTATAATGATACTTTGAATAATGATCATGAACGTCTGAAATCTAATGCTGCAAGAGTGATTCCGTTGAACCAGAATGAGCTAATTCGTGAGTTGGACGCCATAAGAGTTGTTGCGATCCATGGATCAAAGATAAAACAGAGGAGGGATCGTGTCTTAGAGGAAAGGAAGCTTAACAGGTCGCTTCTCCTGGGTGAGAAGGCTCCGATCGACGGATTGATGAAATTTGAGCATCAAACTGCAAGTAGAGATAATCAATGATCTATAAGTCCAGAGAAAAAAATTGAAGCTTCCACTTAATGAATGGTGTGCCTCTTTCTTGTGTTGTTTTGAATATAATTATTTAATAGTAATAACTTCAAATATTCTTATTATCTGCTTGTAAAATTGTGAAAATCTCCAATTTTGGGAGGTGGTGTTTTTGCTTATTGCTTACTCCTGATATATACCACAAGTCTTTTTCTAAAAGTTATGGCGACTTGTGAAAAACAGTGACTTTTATAAATCAACGACTTTATCAGCCATTCCTAGTGGGTAGAAGTTCAATTTCGATTAAGGAATTCGAAAAGCGTTTATGATATATCACTGCGAAAACTAATTTGCCATGGATCTTTCATTCAATTCAAATTTATCACAGCTCCCAACAGAATCTTACATCATAGATGATGTATTGAGCTCGTAAGGTTTTCAACATTATATTCAATCTATTTAGTCTCTTTTTTTTTGAATTCTGTTCTACAACAGAGTTGTTTTTATTAAGCAGATGATGTTACATTGTTGATACAACATTTCTTCAGCTTGGAACGGTTTTGCGATCATTTCTCAACAGATTTCTGAGCTTCTTCGTGAATATCGACTTCCAATCAAATCACATTGCTAGCACGTACTGTAGGACAAGGGATTATTAGAATCAGCGTATCATACAATAAAGTGCCCTTTTAAAATAATATCAATAAAATAAATCGCGAAGAGATATATCATACTGAACAGTAAGCTTGCTAACATAAATCGTACCTAACCTTTCATTTAGTCTCAATCCAACATTAGTACATGAATTCAGACGGAGAAGATTTTGGTATAGCATATCCTAAAATTTGCGCACCTAAGCCCTTTAATATATAACATTCAGACTATGGAGACTATGGTGATGAGGAATACGACTTCGGATCCGAGAATGGGGTCGAAATGAAGGTAGAGTCAGAAAGTAAGATTCAACATCAAGCTGTTCACCAGTTTATCTCGATGAAATATAGAAGATCAAGGGTTTTCGGAGGAAGAGCCTCCAAATCCTACTAATATGGATAAATTAGTCCCTGAAGAAGAGGAACACGGCAACGGCACTCAATTTGAATACGAGCCTCCTACCAATAGGCAAGTATCTCTAACGGAAGACCCGAAACTTCTTTCGTATTTCAAAGAATCTGAAATGAGCAAACTTCCCACAAAAAAAGTGTGCGAAGAGAGCGATGTTTTTGATTTTCTGCTGACCGACAGTGTCCCATTGAACGAGATCTTATCAAACCTTGAAAATGCGATCCTCTCAATACATGAAGCTCAACTTGCTTATGTTCGAATCGGCAAATTATTCAATCATATATGCCAGAAATTAGCAAAACTGCTTGAATCCAAAGACGCATTAAGCGAAAACACGCAGTTAGATGAAATCATCTCATTCCTCGATCTCTTCGACCGCTCTATGTCAGCGGTACGAAACACACCGTTCGGAAGTGTCTGTCCTCTCCCGAACTACCGTTTGCTTGTTCAAATGGACCGTTCGCTCTTTAATAAGCTCTTGAAGTTTTTAACAACCAACCTGGATCAATTGCCTCAGCGTTCCGGCAGACTCTTCATGAGTATCGTCCTTTTTGTCTGCAGCACTCCCGATCCATATGCGACTTCTGTGGATAAGCCAGCAGATTACATTCTGAATTACATCGCTGAAAATCTCTACGATAGTCCCAATAAAAGCTTCTACAAATTTCTAACAATCGCATTCTGGATTTCCCCTCCAAGACTCCTTGCTCGTTACCTCGAAGACATCATCTCCTCGCTGAAAGCGGTCGTTGAATCCTCACTACAAATGAAAACGGTGAGCGCGAATGACACTGAAGAGAAAAAAATGTCAGACGAAGGGAAAGCCGAAGACGAAGAAGACGAGACGAATTATCAAATTTTAAAGTTTTTACTGGTCGCGATGAATCATGAAAAGGTGAGAAAGAAGATTATTCAAGAAAACTTCCACGAGATTTTGTATGAACTACTGCGAAACTCAAGCAAAGTGTTTAAAGTTAACGCCGTGAAGTTGTCTCCTCGAATTCGGAGACTTTTAACAAACCTAATCAGCAATATGCTCATTGATCTCAGCTCAAAACAGCTTGAGAAATTCCGTCAAACATTGAACCACGATCTTTTCCTCTGTGTCGATGAGCATCAAACAAACTATATCCTTGAAACTTTGGTCCCTATCTTTGCAGGAGCGAACTTCAGAATGACGCCTTTGTGTATCCATTTGGAAGATTCTGTTGAAAATTCGATTGCAAAGCTTCATTCAAAAAGGTCGGCACTTTATAAAGACCCTCAAAAAATTCGCCAAGGCGAAGGGCTAACCTCAAACATTCTGACTTCTAAAGAGAGAGGCGTATTTCTTGAGAATATTCAGAAGTTATCGTTGGACCCATTGATTGAGAAGGACGGTAGTCTGGTTACTGTTGCTGAGTGCGATTGGCAGAAAGTATTCCGAATCGATTCATCGACTTCGGCTTACACATCGAACATAATATCTATCCAAGAAGACTTGCAGGACAATATCGGTGTTCTCTTCATATTTGAGTGTTTGCTCAGCGATGACGTCGCAAAAATAGGTGCTTTTTGCCCAAGAAAACTGAAACAGGCAGGTCCCAACGAAGTTAAACATTTTCACTTAGCCGACAAGAACTCCCTTATCGCTCTCAACTCACAGGAAAATGTTATTTTCTACTATAATCAATCTTATACGCTTCATTTTCTCCCAATGCAGCCTCAAATGCAATATCAGCCATATGGCCAACAAATCAAACTTCCAGAGAAAAACAACCTTTTCACTGAGTTCACAGAGAAGCATTTTGCTGTATACTACGGAGGAACCCCAGTCATTAATTATATGCCTCACTATCCAGAAGGAAGTAAAATCATCATGAATTTCGCAAACATGGTATCGGAGGAGGAGAAAATAGGGAAAAAAGTCCCTAAGGGCTCACATAATCCTAAAGACCCTTGCTTCATTCAGAGTTTGGAGTGCTGGATACTCACCAGCCCGAAAGTTGCGGACGAACATCCGGAGCAACAAATCGTTAACGATTTGGGCACTCTTTCTCAAGAGATTTTCCTGGAGCACTTCGGTTATCTCCGCACTGAGCCGATTACGTTGGTCCCAAAGGAGCTGACTGTCGAGCAAATTCTATCAGTCCTCTTCGACGATGATGAAGGAAGCGTGACGAGACAGATAGAGTGCAAAATCATTCCTCAGCAGAAGATTGATCCGACCTACAACGCTCAGAAGCTATTAGAGATGTACCAAGGAGCGCACAGCAATATCTTCGATCTTTATCTCGCTTCTCCAGAGGGATATAAATGGCTTCGTGACAGATTCAGCAATGATAACTCTGATGGGAAGTTATATGACAAATTGGCCTTCCTGGCTTATAAAGACCTTCGTTCTGATCGTGAACTCCTCTCATCAGAAAAAATCCAATTGATTATAAGGAAAGTAGCTATCATCTCCGGCAGGAACAACAAGGACTTCCTGAATGACTACATGACACTTAGTACTGAGACCGAGATCTTCTTGAAAATAGACTCATTCCACAAGTTGCTGCTGGAGACTCCAGCGTTCTTCTCAGCGCTTTTCCAGATCATGAACTCGTCGATTAATAACGATATTAAGGGTTACAAGCTAAATTGTCAATTCTTGCAACTCGAAAGCGTCCTGTTTCAGGCTCTCTATAAGATCTTTAAACTGGATTTTGCTCATAACCTCTTCCAGAATGTGAATATGGTCGAGTTGATCAGAGTGCTCTTGCAGAAGCTTTCTGATATGAACAAATGCATGGACAGCTCCTCAAGCATGTTCTCCGAGCTTCAAGGTGCTTCTGAAGGCAAAATTGGTGATCATCTTCAGGCGAACAATACTCAAAATATGTATGGTTATAACCCGTACGGTTACCAGCAACAGCAACAGCAGAACACCCCTGATGCTCAGCGACTCAGGATGCAGCAGCGGCAAGAAGCAATAAAACTTAAAAAAGCTCGAGTGCTTGAGAAAAATTTATGCAAGAAGATATTTAAATATGGGTTGTTCTGTACCCGAGCACTGTTCGACTGGAACTTATCCACGCAGCTCAAGCAGGAAGCGGCCGATAAGATAAAACAGTTCAAGCTGATTAGCTCGATTTCGAGAATTCTAGGAACCTTGGATGGTGAAACAGCAAAATCTCGAGAGAGCAACTTCCTTAAACAATTGACGAGTAAACTTTTCATTTTATCAGCGTTAACTAACAATTTATATATAACATTAATCAGAACTGCTGAAGCGATGGTCGAGTGACATGTACTTGAGCGAGATGTTCTGGGAGCGTGCAGCTGAATCTGAAAATAAGAGCCTGGAATTAGAATACACTTTTTACAATATGCTGATGAATCGCAAGGAGTCAGCTGAATATGTTATTGACTCAGCTCTAAAATCAATAGAGAATACCGAGTAACTCATCGACTCATTCATTCGCTCATATGTTTTTTAGAAACACTAAGGACTTGATCAAGAATATGCAAAATGCTGTCGATATGTTCAAACAAATCGATAGCAATCTGAAAAGGTATTTCTATATCGATGTTCTCGAGCAAGCTACAGAGCTGAGCAAATACTTATCGCTGCCATTATCACAGGGATATTCCAAAATCCTGAAAGAAATGTGTGTGGATTCTACCTCTATGAAAAGCATACTGGGCGCCTACCAGCATCACTATAGCGGATCAATAACAGCGAACCTCTCCCAAACCAAAAGTCAAAGAATTATCAAGGAATTAGGTGATCTCACAAGCTCTCTGCCCGTGAGCGACACCAATTCGATATTTGTAAGATACGATAAAACGCGCATGGACGTTATGAAAGCTCTTATCTGTGGCTCTCGTGACACCCCTTACGCCCATGGCGCGTTTGTCTTTGACCTATTTGTCCCCGATAATTATCCAAATTCGCCTCCTCTATGCAACCTTGAAACAACCGGTAGCGGTGCAGTTAGGTTCAATCCGAATCTTTACCACTGTGGTAAAGTCTGCCTTTCCTTGCTCGGAACTTGGAGAGGTAATGCGAACGAAAACTGGAACCCCCAGCTATCTACCCTTTTGCAAGTGCTGGTTTCAATTCAATGTCTCATTATGACGGAAGATGTCTCCTATAACGAACCAGGGCATGAGGCTACTAAGAAAACAGTAGAGGGGCAGCGTAATAACGAAGGCTATAGCAATATCGTAAAATACGCTAATATAAAGTATGCAATGATTGAAACTATAAAAAATCCTCCAGTGTGGTTCAAGGACATTATCCTGATTCATTTCTATCTGAAAAAGGATATGATCTTACAAGATTGCATGAAGTGGATTGAGGAGGCAAAAACCACACAAGGAACGTACACTGGGATAGTGAGTTGTCACAATTCTAAGTTCTGTGGGATGTTCAATGGCTCACAGCTCGCCTATCATGACCATCTCGTAAAAGTTGTTAAAGAGCTTCGCGAGGTCTTTGCTACATTAAACGTGCAGATCGATAAGACGATTCGATCACGCTCGATAAAATGGAAGAGAAAGCCTATTATGGAAATTGAGGAAGTGAAGGAGACTGATATTGACACAAAGGTTGAACCTATCGATAATATTGATGTTTCATACGATGAGAATATCCAACAGCGAGCGATAAACATTGATGATGAGAAAGTCACTAATCGGTGGTCGAGATATATCGGTGCGATGGGAATTGAAGCCGTTCAAAAGCAAGCCAACGCACAAATCTGTCTCTTCGGTCTCAACGCTCTAGGAGTTGAAATCGCTAAGAATATCGTGTTGAGCGGCGTGAAGAGCCTGACGATAATCGATGGCAAGAAAGTAGATATGGGAGACTTGGCTGGGCAATTCTACCTCAACGAAGGTGATATCGGCAAGAACAGAGCCCAAGCCTGTCTGAGTAAGCTACAAGCACTCAATCAGTACGTCAAGATCGACTTCATCGAGCTTAGTCTCGATAAATGCTATGTTGATGTCGCGCGTTTCGTTATTGGTTACAACGTCGTGATTGCTTGTGAAGGATCGAATTACGCGCAGGCCGTTCTCAATGACTACTGTCGTAAAGTTGGATCCTATTTCATAAGCGCGGTGAACTATGGACTATTTTCGAGAGTCTTTTGTGATTTCGGAGAAAAGTTCACCGTTCTTGACAAAACTGGTGAAGAATACCAAGATATGTTTATCAAGAGCATATCCAACTGCGAAAAAGGCCTGGTTACGCTTCTCGATGGAACTAAGCATAACTTGCAAGATGGCGATGAGATCTGCATTAATCAAGTTGTTGAAGAAGGCAGCGGACATTCCTTTAATGGAACCCAGCACAAAGTTACCGTGGTGGACAAGAGTAACTTCTATATCGGTGATACTCGAGGGTTTAAGAAATATTTACGCGGCGGTGTGTTCAAACAGTTAAAAGCGACTGCTACCATCAATTTCAAGTCATTGTACCAGATAAGCAATTCGCAAGAAAAACTACCGCCATTGGATCAAACTATAAGCTTCAGTGACTGGGATTTCATTCCTAGAAACTACCCGCTCCATATCGCCTTCGAGAAGATCGATTGGTTCAATAGCACCTACAAACGACCGCCTGGCGCTTGGTCGGAAGATGACGCTATGATTTTACTCAATGAAGTGAGTAAGGAACTCCAAGAGAAATACCCAGAGATATGGAAACAAATCCAGTCATCGGACTCGAATAAAGACCTACTTACGAGAGTAACCAAGACCTTTGCGTACACCTTCCAAGGGGTTTTCCCTCCAATAGCTGCGTATATTGGTGGAGTCGCTTCACAGGAGGCTATCAAAGCTATTACTAAGAAATACATGCCAATTAACCAGTTCTATTACTTTGAATGCAGCGAGGTTGTTTCGGGATTGACAGTGAGCCAGATGCAGAGCGATATTATGGGTTGCAAGGAAGACCGGGATATCGCAATCAAGAAATGCATTGGTGAGAGCATGCTCTCGAAGCTAGCTTCCGGAAAAGTGTTTATGGTAGGCGCTGGAGCTATCGGCTGCGAGTTGCTTAAGAATTATGCCATGCTGAGTCTCGGCACGTCTAAAGAGAAAGGAAAGGAAGGTCGAATCTACCTGACTGACCCAGACGTCATTGAAAATTCTAATTTGAACAGACAGTTCCTCTTCCGCGAAAAGCATATCAGAAAGCCCAAATCAACGACTGCCGCTGCTGTTGCGGTCGCGATGAATGCGAAGCTAAAAGAAAATATCAAGCCTTTAGTTGAAAAAGTCTACGATCAGACAGAGATGTTGTTCAGCAATACTTTCTTCGAAAAGTTAGACGCCGTTACTAATGCTCTTGATAACGTGAATGCGAGACGATACGTCGATTCCCGATGCGTTAAGAACAGGAAACCGCTGCTAGAGAGCGGTACTCTGGGCCCTAAAGGCCATGTTCAGGTTGTTCTGCCGTTCAAAACTGAGTCTTATGGATCACAGCAAGATCCACAAGAAGATAACGAAATTCCATATTGTACGCTAAAGATGTTCCCGGAAGAAACTCTCCACTGTGTGGAATGGGCCAGAGATAAATTTAATAAAATGTTCACCCAAAAGCCCCGTAGCTTCGAGAAATTGATCGAGACTGCTAAGAATTACGAAGACTTACTTGCTCAGGAACAGAAGATTTTAGCCGAGTCCTACAGATTCCTGAAGAACTGGCCAAAAGACCTCTCCGATTGCGTAGCTTGGGCGAGAAATAAATTCGAAAAATTCTTTGTAAATGACATTAAGGCACTGATGAAGGTGTATCCTTTAGATCACAAGCTTGAAAACGGGAATTTGTTCTGGACGCTCCCGAAACGTCCGCCTGTCGAAATCGCTTATGACCATAATAACGAAACACACGCCAGCTTTGTAGCCGCTTGTGCTTGCCTGCGAGCCATTACCTGTGGAATTCCTCTCCCAAATAACGCACGAAGCAATGAAGTAAGGTCAGTACTTGCTCTAAAAGCGTCCAAGGTCGCAGTTAAGAAATTTGTGGAATCTGATAAGAAATTAAAGCAATTGAAGGAAGAAGGCGAAAAGAACAAGCAAGCTAATCAAAATGACAATAAAACAGAAGAAGAAGCGTTAGATAAGGAAACTCTTGCGAAAAATATTCTTTCTTGCATTAAGGAAAGAGTCGGCGATCTCGCATCAGCGAAAAAGACGCTCAAATGCTTGCCTCAAGAATTCGAGAAAGATGAAGATGAGAATTTCCATATCGATGTCTTATACGCAATGACTAACTGCAGAGCATTGAATTATAAGCTTGAGAAGATGGATTGGATCACTGTGAAACTGAAAGCCGGTCGTATCATTCCTGCCTTAGCAACGACAACCTCAGCTATCGCAGCGCTTCAGACTATTGAGCTTGTGAAAGTGCTTGTTGGAGTGAAGAGTGATCAGCATAAGAATTCATTCTTGAATTTAAGCGTTCCTGTTCTCACCCAAAGCGAGCCGTCAGACGCGCCGGTTTATGTTCTTACACCTAAATTGAAAGTGAATTTGTGGGATAGATGGGATATCGATCTTAATAAGCACAAAGAGATCTCCAGTCTGGAGAGTCTATTCAAATACCTCAAGAATTTCACGTCTCTTGAGCCATTAGATTGTCTTAAAGGCAACACTGCGATTTATATTGCATCGCTGATGAATATGCCGAACAAGAAAAAAGAAAAGGAGACGCTTTTGCATCAACCTCTGCAGGACACATTCGGAGTTGCGGTAATTACTTTTTATTATTGCAATGTATTTATTATTATATTTAGCCAAATCAGAAACACTTGGATATCACCGTGACGTTCACTTCAGAAGAGGCTAAACTGAAAAATCCAAAAGATATCACGATTAAAGGAGTGCCGCCAATTAGACTTATATTTTAATTATAGAATGTCTCTTGTGACCCTTAGAATCGAGAGAAAGCTGAAGATAAATTTCTTAATGGATAAGGTTCTTAGTAGTTTATAAGTCGAAAAATTATTTATCATAAGAATATCAGTCTACCAAAGAGATAAATTCGGCAAAACAAATTCTTGAGAAATAAAGAAAGCGTTGCGTTTACGGTTTCAGGCACATAATAAAGAGGATAAGTTATTTCGCAAAGGAGGACAAGTTGATCTTTCTTTATCTGGATTCTTGTCGAATTGTACGTGAGCCTATGCTTTCACCCAAGGAAGAGAAGAAAATATTTATTTAGCTTTGGATCGAATTTGTAGGGATATGAATTTTAACACACAA